>Ga0209671_1001116_pt1 | contig 21308 bp, 13 predicted proteins | sample WorMetHERISLAND2_2_FD_187401 | JGI IMG/M metagenome (GOLD analysis project Ga0209671, IMG submission 187401) | Marine gutless worms symbiont microbial communities from Max Planck institute for Marine Microbiology, Germany - Olavius geniculatus... | ecosystem: Host-associated > Annelida >... | reverse complement strand
TTGGCGACGACGTCTGTCTACCACTGCTACACGCGCTCGTCTTTGCCTCATTACTGGCCGCTGTCGACCCAGTCGCCGTGCTGGCCGTCTTCGAATCGATTCACGTCAATCAACTGCTCTACATCATTGTCTTCGGCGAGTCGCTGCTCAACGACGGAGTCGCCGTGGTAACATATACGTTCTCTGCTATTCTTTCCCTTTATTTGTCTTTCTGGCATAGACCTGTACGTTATAGCACACCATACACGTTTAACCTATAGGCCCTTAAAACGTCTCTAAATGTTGTCACAAAAATGCGCTGTAGGCTAACGATTTTCAAGTTTTTGGCGTTGAACGTTAACGACAGAAGAATCAGATTTGGTAACATATTTTGTCAACAGTAAATTTAGTAAAAAAAATCTGCTGCATTCTTGAAGATGTGCAATCTTTCTTAGAAGGGGGTTGTTTGTATTTTTATCGGTGCATGCTGCAGGTGTTGTATCGGATGTTCAATGAGTTCAGCGACATCGGCGCGGAGAACATCATCGCTGCTGACGGTGCTCTGGGCATCGCGTCGTTCGTCGTCGTCGTGGTCGGCTCAGTCGGCATCGGGACCCTGCTCGGTCTGGCGGGCAGTTTCTCGGCCAGATTCACGTCTCACATGCGTACAATGGAACCGATGATCGTCGTCGTTATTCCATACATCGCCTTCCTCGTCGCCGAAATGTTTCACCTCTCCGGCATTCTCTCGTAAGAGTAGCCTTTACAGGTGTCGGGTGGGTTGGCCAAAAACTTATACACCGTTTACACAATCGAGCAAACATCGAGCAGACATCCAGCAAGCATCGAGCAAACATCAAGCAGGCCTGAAGAAACCCCGTCCCCTGGCTCAAATATAGGCCTAGGCTTAGCCCACAGCTGATCACGTGATATATAGGCTTTTTAATTACAACCCACTCGCCCTCCTAATTAGCATGCTAATTACCATAGCTTGTCGAGCTAGCTCATCGAGCCGGCTTGATCGTGTAAACGGGGTATTAAGCCTCCCAACTTTTGTTCACATTTTCGCCAAACATTGACCGATTTTCGACATTTTTTCCGCTGGCACGTTCTGTGGAAAATTTGCAATCATGTAGTCAGTCATTATTATTTCACAACACTTTCGCTTGTCGCTACACGACTTTCTGAAGTATAAATTGTCAATTTTCTCCATAATATTCTAATGAAAAAAATGAAGATAAGTCGAGCGATTTTAGTCGTCTGTATAAAGTTGCCGGCAAGATAGATATAAATAGCAATGCTGCAATATGAATGAATCAGTCAGGTTTTTCAGGAGACGCAGTTCTAGCTAACGTCTTAAACCGCTTTGTTGGCTGTCAGTACTTGTAGAAATTCGTTTGCTCGGTTCATAGTAGTCGGCCAGATTTGTCGTTGTGTTGTTGTTGTCTGACGTACTCTAAAAAAACAGTCAGTCATATATTACGATAAAAACTATCATATTAGTGAAAGAAAGTGACGAGCCAATAGAATTAGTTGTAAAACACTGCATACTAAAGAAAGAAATCAGTGTAAGTGGGTGTTTAAGTGTTGCATTCTGTTAATAATAATTATCTGACAGGTGTACGTTCTGCGGCATGGCAATGCGGAAATACGTGGAGGTGAACATTTCAGCCAAGTCCAAGACGACCATCAAGTACGTGCTGAAGATGCTCGCGTCAGTCGCTGAAGCAGTCATCTTCATGTTCCTCGGGGTTTCAGCCGTGTCCGGGGCTCACGTCTGGAACACGGAATTCGTTCTTCTCACTGTATTCTTTTGCCTGATGTATCGCGCTATTGGTAGGCTACGATTGCTGCCGTTTATACAACAATATCACAATAGCAGTACACATTTCGAAATAAAGTAACATTTAAACAGCACGTTGAAAAAGAAAACTAGTGTTATTGGCTTTTGTTCAACAGGGTATTATAGAAGATTTTCCCAGTGGAATGGGTTTTTGGAGTGAAAATGCTTTCACTAACGTATAACCGAAAGCCTTAATGCGTTGCATGTGACAATAAAGACGTGATAAATGCTCTTATAAAAATGATTACTTGATTTGATACTCCGCAGTAATAGTTTGTTTTGTCACACGCGTTTTTAACGACAAATAAAAAAGTTTTTTATCATGAAAAAATACGTCGAAGCGAAACATTTAGGGAATTTTGTTAGTTTATCATTCGTTGAATATGAAGTGATCGTTAAAGGAACTGTTTCTGTTGCATGTGCGGGTTACTGTCTGTCTGGTTAGTGATCGGATTTCTGAATCACTTCGCGAACCTGATGCGAGTGGCCAAGCTGGACGGAATCAGTCAGTTCGTGATGGCGTACGGGGGTCTTCGAGGCGCGATCGCTTTCTCACTGGCGGTGGTGCTGGAAAAGCACGTCTTTCCCAGTCGACAGCTTTTTATTACGACCACCATCGTCGTCGTCTACTTTACTAACATCGTGCTGGTCTGTTCGAGCTGAAAATATTTGTTCCAACACTGCATACCGACTTACTTCTTCTTGCTTTTTTTTCTATGGAGGCAACACATGATAAATTGGTAAGGCAAAGGTACAATATATTAATATAACTACCGAAATCTATGAAGTACATTACTGCATCAAATACTGGCTGATTTTGTTACTGAGAGAGGTAGTATATTGGCAACACAGAGGGTTAAAGATTCATAACGCGTAACTACTTACTGCGAATGTTAGTATTTAAAAGCCGGCATTAGTAATTTAATACTGCTCAGGTTATTCTTGCTATGCGCTTGAATATGGTGAGATAATGGTGATTTTGTGTCAAGTGAGCGGGTAGATGAATTTGCGCAAAAATATTCAATGTTGTCAGTTTGGAGATTATATTTAACGTGCAGCAAATCTGTGAAATAAAACCTGAAAGTTATTTAGTGTTTACATATACGACAGGGTTCGACACTGCAACCACTTGTGAAGTTTTTGCGAGTAAAGACGCAGCAGAAAAGTGAAACGACAATGAGCGAAACCGTCGCAGAGCGGGTGCGTGTAGACCTAGCCTAGCATTAATAGACTATACGTCTACTCTAAGCTTATAGCACGTCTTCTACGTTGTCTTTAGGCAACTTTCTGCTTGATTTCGAATATCTCCGGAATGGATTGATATTTCAAAAATCAGAAAAAAAACAAGCGACCAACTACACCATTTTTCCCGTTGGGTAAAAAGGGATGAATTTTAATCCACTAACAAAACGTTTTGGCATTTTGGCTAAAAACACAGCAAAACACGGCATTTTGGCAAAATCACGGCATTTGACGAAAACGACGGATTCCGTGACTTCCGTGTTTCCGTGATTTTTCACTGTCCCTAGCGATGGAATGATTGTATTGCAATGTGCCGTGGATTTCTGCAGCTGTTATTTGTATTTAATTTTGTTGTACTGTCTGCATGTAAGTTTGTTACATGCATCGTTTTTAATAAATACAATTAAAAAAATAAAAGTAATAAGCTACCAAAATAAAAAATTTAATTCGTCGATTTCGGAATGATTATCTATTGATTTTGATTTCGTTTAGGCCGTCATTTTTGGAAAGTTATTTTCAAGTCGAGCCGATACCAAATGTAAAGTTTGTTACAAGTTTGTTACTTTTTTTCTGACCAACCAATAGCCTGTGGTATGTAAAATTTACGTCACTCGTGCACGCAAACTTAACCTGTACGCTATGCTGTTAAAACGATGTTTTAACAACTTAGGCTAGTACTAAGCTATGTTCTGAAATTTGTGCGGTAATTTGCTGTTTTTTTTGATGTAACGAGCGTAAACGTAATGCTGTTCGTGGTCGCGCTATCTTCTGTTCTATCAAACTATGTTAATTGATCGGCAGGTACTTGATCACGTGATGGTGGGAATTGAAGGCATCACTAAAGAACGAGGTCATCACCTTATCAGAGAAAGGTGCGCTAACTGATTTGTATTATATTTTGATCGGTAGTAACAAAGTAACGTGAGCATAGTTATTATTCCTCAGTTGCTACTGGGCAGCTGTAGAGCGTATGTCATCGTGGAGTCGAGCAATTTCTCTAATAACTTAACAAAGTTCGAAGCTGAAAGGAACGGACGCTGGGAAAAGGACGAAGCACGTCCAGCAATTCACGTGTATTTTGAATACATTTGCTGGAAGTTTGCTGGACGTTTGCTGGATTGTGTAAACACCCTATTACTTTACTTTACTTTACTTACATGAAATTTGGGAAAGCAGAAACGTCCGAAATTTTAGCGCCATTTCGAACAACTTCAGACTTGATTTCGAATAACTCCCGAATAAATTGATATTTCAAAAATCGGGGAAAAAACAAGTGACCAACTACATCACCTCCTACGTTGGGTAAAAAAGTGATAAATTTTGGTCCACTAACAAAACGTTTCGGCATTTTGGATGAAACACAGCAAAACACGGCATTTTGGCAAAATCACGGCATTTGACGAAAACCACGGTTTCCGTGATTTCTGTGATTTCCGTGATTTTCTATTGTCCCCAGCGATGAAATGATTGTTTTGCATTGTGCCGTAGATTTCTGCAGCTGAATCACAAGTACCTGCGGCCGCTGATAACTGGCCGGAAGTCGACGGACAAAGTGCACAGTCCCGGCGCACACATTCTGCACGTCTACAAGCGATTGACGGAGCACGATGCACTGACGTTGTCGCGTGCACCGACTGACCCCGCCGCACTAATGCAGTGGAACGCTTCTCTGAGGAACATCGCTTCTGTGCTTAAGAACCACCATGCGACCAGCAGCTGCTCCGACATACAACATATGTACGTGCCATAGGCTAACATATCAATATAGAGTTCTGGTTCTGCCGGTCAGTTCTGAAATGTTCGTAAGTCGAAGAAAATCTTACAAAAACTGCGATTTTCGCAAAACGGTAAGACAAAAAACATACGAAACACTTACGAAGAACTTAAGAAAATCTTAGCAGCATTTATAAAAAAACGTTTTTAAACTTAGGCACTTGATGCTTGTAGAACAAGTACAGACAAAATACTGACTGTGAGAAAAAAAGAGAAGGACTGAAAGACAAGCGATAGATCGAGACAAAGAGACGTCCAGACTTGTTTTTTACCTTTATGGTCTTGACAGTTGAGCCTGGCATTGATATTGTATATCGAGCGGCACGGTAGAGTTTGAGTGTGGTGCGAATGTGTTCAAACACAGAAGCAGCCAGGCGAGTCTAGAAGCGCCGGAAGTGATTGTGACCCGCGCCACGACTTCGTCTGCAGACGAACAGAGCGTTCGGTGCTCCGCCGAATCACCGAGCGATCTGCTGTGGTCCACGCTGAGTCCGGCCGACGTCTTCCTGAACACCGATCATCTGCGCGTCCCGCCGCCGCATCGACCTCTGCCGTCTAGCTCCTCTGCCCCGCAGGTTAACAGTAAACTACTAAATCTAGAGGGTGGGCCCCGTAATTGGCACCATTTCTTACGCGCCTTAACTTCATCAAATATTAACCTATTTTCAAAACTTTTTCACCGTCAGAATTAGGAGATAATTTGTAACAACACTATCACTATTGATCTCACCACACCTTATGTGTGTAGGCTACTGTCACTAATATTTACATTTGTTCCACAGTTTTAGCCACGATACCCTGCTGAATATCAGGAAGGTAAGACGAAAGACTATCATAACTTTTATGTGCTCTATAATACACTTTGAATTGTAAATATAAGGTGTTTACAGGCTAATATAAAATGTTTAAGATGCCTATTAAATGTATGGATCTTGCTTCTAAGTGACAAATGCATTCATTGCAGTTTCTCCGCACATCAAGAACCTCCGTTCTCTGTGGCTTTTCGCAGAACTTTGAATACGTATCCGTTTCCGTAACCTTAACCATTGTCATGCACTCTCGTCTGATTTTCTCGGTCAAGGTTGTTAAACCTCGGCGATTTCGGACAACACCTCGGACGAAAAAATCGATGCGTGTAGCCACGGCATAAGAAAAAAGTCGATAAATAGTACAGAAGCTTTGGCTGGTTGATTTGTGTAGCCGCTGTCGGCGACGTCACTGAGAGAGTCACGTGACCTGCGGCGCAGCGTGACGTCACCGCCTAGCAACGGCGTCGCTAGGAAGCTGCATCACGCACGCGCTGATGACGTGATGATGACGTTATACACGATGACGTCACAGTCCGTTGCTGGCGGCTGCAGCTGGCAGCTACAGCGTCTCTCGTCCACGGACTCAGCCAATGGCGGCGCGGACAGCGGTCACGTGCAGGCCGTGTTCGTGAAAAACAACCGCGTCAAGTTCCACCTCGGCTCGCACGACGACGATCTGCTCCACGATGATGACGTCATCACTAGTGACGTTACCGCCAGCGTCTGACACCCAGTATACGACTTACTACCCCTCCCCTACTCCCAATGAGCGTTCAACCAAATAGGCCTACTTACTGTATCATTGGGCGCAGCTCCGCTTACGAAAAGATTCAATTTTTAATAATTTTAATGTTGCTGGCATATTTTCGTTTTGAAACGTAGGACACGCATCCGTTCAGTGCCGGCGTTAGAGATTTGGAAGCTCCCCAAATACAACTATGAGGCCCCTATAATAGGGGCCTGGGGTGGAGCCCCCCGCGGGGTCCAAAGGCAGCACCCCTGGTCACGGGGTCAGGGGGCCCCTGAAGCTGAAACACTTTTGGCTCTTGGACGTTTACTGAAAGTCGCAAATTTGCGTTGTATGCGTTGGGCGTTGCGCGGCTGCCAAACATACATGTGTATTTCGGAGCATTTTAAGGTAAAAGCTAGAAATAACACGAAACATGCTGACGTTTACTTTTCAACAAAAAAAAGTAACAGCAGAATTTCAATGGCTGATTACTTTTTTGATCATACACATTTGATCATACACAAATCCTGTACTTAAAAACAACAGTACAAATTATTTGTACAGCTTTAATGATGCCTTTCGGTTTCTACGCGCGAGAGCTAGCATAGCGAGTATTAGATATGGTAATTTTGTCTGTCCGTCTCTCCATCTGTCCGTCCGTCTGTCTGTCTCAACCCGGTACCATTTTAAGACTTGGTGAGATAGAAGAGACTTCGGGTTTTTACCATCATAATGTCTTTAGTATTTTGCGACAAAATTTCATGCCGCTGGGTGAGGGGATCCCCCGAACGAGGTGGCGAAAGAGCGAAAAAGGGCCCCCCTTAAAAAGCGTTATTGTACCGTTATTGGTTCGTCTAACGTAAAAATGGTTGGCGACGAGCTTCTTAGGAATGTCAACATCGGTGACTTTGAATGACATTGAACCCCCCAAATAGGGGCTTTTAGTGAATTTTTCCCGATTTCGAGCTGCGACACGCTTTTCAAGAGTGAATTGCGCCGAAATGGCTGGAGATAGACCAAGACATGAAATTTTAGATTTTAGCAGTCTAAGTCCGGACCCCCTATAGTTCAAGGAGACCTGCGCATGCGGGTGTTAAAGTGGGATACCCCTCTAAAAAGTAGTTATTTATCCGCTGTTGGTTTGCCTAGCATGATAATGGTTGCAGATAGCCACAGACATGCTGCTTATCATAACAAGCACTGGCGACAAGCTTCTTAGGAATGTCATTCGATGACCTTGAATAACGTTGAACCCTAAAAAGGGGTTCATGATTTTTGACGATTTTTCACTCCAAAAGCGTGAATTGCAACGAAATGGATAGAGATAGACCAAGACAACCTGCGAACAGGAATTGCTATAGGCTCTCGCGCGTCTCATAAGCATTAGCTCAGATTTCTTGTTAAATAAACCTGTGATGTTTTTAAAAGGTTACATTAACAGATGTAAACAGTAGTTATAGCTTTTTTCTGTCTGCGTCACAATGTTTTAACACATTGTATTGAGTATTTTTTTGTTTATTGAACGATGCATAACGCACAACTTTTTTGTGATCAATTAGTATTTGCTCCTGATTAGGCTATTTGTTTATGCGTACTTGTAGTGTCTAGGAAATTTACGCTAACGTTAGGCCTATGTAGTGCTTTAGTATATTTTACGTCTGTCATGTGAATTGTAGCCTAGTAACTTGGCTGAAAATTTCAGATAACGCCGTGTCTGTTTTTATGTTATAATTTACTTTATTCACTATATAAGATTACTGCTACTATCGTGACCTAATCTTCTTAAGAGCTATATTCCGACCTTTACCTTTTACATTTTACCTTTTACAATTGTCGGTGGCGTAACCAGAAATTTCAGTTGAAAGGGGCCTTGTCTCCCTTCTTCATCCCTTTCTTCCCCTTTTGTCCCTCCCTTCTTCTCCCTTTCCCTTTTACCCCTTCCTTTTTACCCTTTCCGCCCTTCCCTTATCCTCCTCTTTCCCTCCTCTCCCTTCTCTTAGAAGTAGGGTAAGACCTCCTAAAATCCAGGTATAGGCTACGTTTGGGGGGAACGCTGTAAGCACCCACAGCAGGGTGGGACGGAGCCTCAGCCGAAATCGAATTTGGTGAATTTTAGTTTTAAAAAGATGGGATCTGAGTAGCAGTAAATGGTACTTTGTAAAACCGCCCACGCATTTTTCAAATTTCTTACTCAGCTTTTCCAACGCTAGCCTCTTCTTGTAGTGCGACGTGGTGACCGGAAGTAAGTGAGTTACTAGGCACCTTTCTAGGCGCTTCGCACTGTAGCGTGAGCAATAATTCTAGATTTTCAGTCGTTGCGGCAATGCGCGGCCGCGCAGAGGGCATGATAATTGTCTGCTGCGATGTCTGGATTGCTATAGCCGTCTTCTTCTGCCGTCAGTTCGTCATTTGTTTTCTCATAATCAGCTGCTGTTCTTTGTCGACTCGCATTGCATCATGCGTTTTTGTTTACTGAACGCAGAAATTTATTGTGGTCTGAATTTATGGTGTATTTTAACGTTAAAAGTTAAAACCAACGATAATGCCAGTCGACGACTACGTGACTTTGTGTACATAGACCTACAACAAACTTTGTCGGACGCAGGCTAACGAAGGGCGTAGGGCGAACTATAACGTCGTTAAGCCTACGTGCAAGACATAACTTTTGTATAGTGCTGCAATTTTTTATTTGGCATGTTGAACACAAAATGTTAAAGATAAACGTTAAACGTCGGTTACATTTACAACATTATTGCAAATGTTTTATTTTGCACGAAACCACTGCCTGAAAGCGCGTACAAAGCGACGTAACTGAATTGAACTAAACTGAACTCGCCGCCTATTTATCAGTTCAGTTCAGTTCAGTTATATCGCTGTGTACGCGGCTTTAGTCACTCTGCAGCTCCGAAACAATATAAGAGAAGGCTAGCTGCCATCAAATTGGTCTAACGCTATACATGGGCGGCGCCAGGGGGGCAGCTGCCCTTCATGCCCACTCCTTTTCCCCCACGGCGGCCCCCAGAAAAAAATTTTGGTGGTGGGGGCACTTTTATCATGTCAAGGTGTACAATGCAAAATTTGCACTCAAAAACTGACAAACAAACTGTCCGTTTAATCAGTGTAAATTATTAAACGTCATTTTTGCAAGAAAGCACAAATAATTGTGATTTTTTTTTGTGTTTTTAAATATTAAAAAGCAGGCAAATTTGCGGCTTCTATTGCGTATCTAAAAGCTAAAAGAGTTTCAGCTTCAAGGGGGCTTCGCCCCCTGACTCCCTGACCAAGGCTCTAGGGGCTCTGCCCCTGGACCCCGCTACGGCTTTTTTATGCACACAAATAACTGAATACGGACGACATTTTGCCTACTCGCACAAAAATTTATTGCCCCCTGTGCCCTGGCTCTTGCCCTCCCCGCTGCCCCCATCCTCAGATTCCTAGCGCCGCTCATGATGCTATACACTTTTTAGGCAGCATCGCTAACACAACAAATATTACCCTTTGTCACCAGCAAAAACAAAATATATAGGCCTACACAACTGTACATAACGTATCAGCAAGTAACATACAGTGTCAACTGTCGGCCTACTATTGCTACGTCGCATTAAAGCTAACCAAAGCTAAAAAATTGGTCAAAAAAAACCTAGGTGTTCAGGTTTAAAAAAAACTTTAAAAACCTCGAAAGCCCAGTTTAAGGTTTTTAAAGGTTTTTTTATTTATTGTAAAATTATCACATATTATATTTTAATTTATATTTCAATTGTGATTTTTAATTGCTTTATCTTGCTAGCATTTATAGAAAACAATTTGTCAGGGTGTGTAATGATGTTTTCCTATTTCATTATGTACGGTGTTGTTCATTAGACACCAAATTAAAAAAAAAACTTTAGAAACGTAGAACAACTTTTAAAAACCTAACCTAAAACCTAAACATTTTTAAAAAACTTAGGTTTTTCCAGCCCTGAAGCTAACGCCGTGCTCTAGGTTAAACGTTGCTATGCATGTTAATCCAGTCTCTGTCCATTCGTTGCATCCAACTACTAGAATACACCACTTTTTATCATTAAGTAGTTATGCCATTTTAATTTTTTCTTTTATAACGGATCTGAAATATTTTGAAAACGAAGCAACCCTGGACCGCATGTTCCGTTAAGAAGACTACGCAATGTTGCCAGTCGAATCTATGCCGGCCACAACGCAGCAATACTTTACTTATGATTAATTACGATATGACAGTAACAAATTATAATGATATGTAGTTTGCACTCGAAAACTGGCGTGCAGGCATGGGGCTGCCACTTGAGTCTATCGCATGAACTGAGCATAAAACTGACAGAACAATTTCAAACAAAACTGAAATGAGATAAATGGGAAACTAATGGCGGGATGAAAAATCCAGATAAACAAGTCCCAAGTAATGGCAGAGATCATATTAAGAAAAGAAAAACTCGCAAGATTACACACCCAAACCAATACTTAACATTAAAAACTCATAGATTTTATTTTTAAATCAAGATATTTTCTTGTGTCACCTCATTTATTTATGTCCGTTTCGTAATCCTTCCATAGCTGTTTGAATTCTGTAATGACCATCTACCACCTTCAACCATCACAAACGATAGAATGTAATAGTACAAATTGGTGACAAGTTACAACATGAGAACAATAGCACGAAAGAAATAGAACGAACCGCTTAACTGTGAAGCGCGTAACCGCCTACGTCACTCATGCGTTAGCATCCGACACAGCAATGCAATAGTCCAAGCCCAAGCACGTTCACAAAAACAAATTACACCACAGCAAATCACACCAGACTAAAACATACGTCGGTCCAGTGCCGACATATTACGCGGCCGTCCTTCCGTCCGCCGGGACATGCGCAATTACAATTCTAATCCTCTTCTTAACGATGTCAGATCGTTGACTTTTTTAATTGAAAAAAGCCCAGGCACGCCGGTGACACGGATTACTCGTGCCTGGAAAAACGTTTACATCAATTTTATTTTCGTTTTTGTTCGACTACCTCCTTTCACCACTTAATCTGGCATCACAACACCACAACATCCGTCCCAATTCTTTTTCTCTTTTTTTCGATAATGCACATATCTTCAAAGTTGAGTAATCACGCATTAGACAATTACCAACACACACCAGACACTTGACTGATCTGAACTTAATCACAAGACTGCTATACAAAAACTGCTACTGGTTGTTAACATTGCAGTATATTATTGCCGCTAACTTTACTCGAATGTGTTTTTCTCCTTTATCGTTTGCAACAGCAAGTGTGTTTCGTCACTTGTTGGCAATAACGGAAATTAATGAATGAATATATACTGTAGTAATTGTGTGCCATAAACGTGGGAAGTAGTTTTAAATAATATAAAAAAAATGTTAGGTAAACTGTCGTAAACACTTTTTCAGTCAGAAGGTTGTGGATGCTTTGAATAGACTAGACCACCGATGATGTTGGGTGCATGTAGTGTAAATGTGTTCAAGGATAGGCTCGACAAAAAATGAATAATGAGACATAAACATTAATAAGCACTTAGTGCTACTAGTCCATAATTGTAACTGTAATAATTGTAACTGTAAATACTGCAACTAAATGAGCTTACGGCCCGTAGGCCTACAGGACAGACGGACAGACAGGCGGACGGGCAAGATTCGTATCGCGGCCTATTAGGACGGCTGCGAGATAACATCCATTAGGCCTTGAAATTTTTTGTGCTTTCGATTTCAACAGGCAAAAGTAGGGACGAGGCAGTTTTTTTACATTTATCTTTTTATATCACGACATGTCATGTAACACTACGCAAGAATTAACGAGAACAAATCGACACACTAAATAGTACTCACGAGAACTAAAGTGAAGATACTGCAGAATAGCAACTAGATGCAAACAGTATTTTTTCTGTAAAAACTCCGAAAACAAACTAAAAGCTCCGAAAATATTTTTTCAAGATCCAGCAGAGATTTTATGGACGCGAGGTTGTTTTAAGAACGAGACCGAAACCAGGGAAGCAGGGAAATTTTTTTCTAGGCATCAGCGGATGTGGTAACGAATCCAACATCGCATCATCATCAACATCATCATCATACTAGCGACGTATCCTGTTTATCGTCGTAGTCACTGACGTTGATAGTAACGCTCGCGTCAACGGCATTGGAGTCGTCAGCGTCACCTAGACTGAAAGACGCCACGGGGTCGAGCGTCATCGCCGGGTTGTCGACGCCAGCGTCTGCATCTTTCTCCATCCAGCCGGGTCGAAAGCGCCTCCGACCCGGCAAACCCGTTTTCTCTCTCATGCTGCCGCCACCTATACAGCGCACGATTCACGCAGTTAGTATCTTTATTATTATCGTCATTGTCGTTAGTGGCGTCATTTTAGCAAATCACTGAGAGGTCTGACTCTCTTCCCCTTCTTTTCTTCTTTCTCCCCTTTCCTTACCCCCCCCCCTTTTCACCGTTCCTTTCTACAGTTTGAAAGACGCTTCTCTTAGTAACAGCTCTCTTAAATCCAGTTATAGAGTCTGGGGGAGCGCTGTAAGCTCCCCAGCTGGGCCTAAAGCAGAGGTCCAGCCGAAATTGAATTTGGTGTTGGCAATAGCCTTAGAAGGTGACATCTGGCGACAACAAACTGAATGATTTTTTTTCGAGAATTAACTGACCAAATTTCGTGCAGTTTGCACAGTATGCCATAAAGGTCGATAAAAGACCAAACGTTTGTCGTCAGTCGTTTGCGCAAGACTCACGACAGTGACAGAAAAACGGACTGAATTGGCATCTTTTCTGCCACACGCTTTCAGAGTTCAGATGATAAAAGATCCAACTAATTACGTACCAACTATGTGATGTTAAATAAAACACGACGTACGTATTGTTTTTGCAGCAGTAACACTGTTTCACGTTTAATCAAAAGTACGATTTACAGGAAAAAAATAAGATCATAAATCCTTGGCGGGTCCATAGACCCCCTAGACTCCCTCCCCTAAATGACGCCCCTAGTCGAAGTCGTCATCGGAAGATTTAACGTGGTCTAAAAGGCTGCATTTTTAAGACCATGTCAAGTGTCAAATAATAGGCCTAAGTTGTATTTGTATATGAGAAAAACAACAAGTAGGTCGAAGAATAACGGCAAGAAACGAACTTTTCTTTAAAAACAAAGCCAAGACTAAATGTTTACTTTTTGTCCTCGTAGTCGAAACCTTACAACATATCTAACTTCTGGTGCATACGTGCCGTATCGAAAAGTGGGTGTCCCCACTTTGTGCCAAATTAACGCGTTGTGTCCGATTAATGAAGTTAGCTCAAGTTACTCTACACCGAGTCTGATTAATATTTGGATGGGTAACCGTCAACAGATGAGTAAACCATCTCAGCATGTAAGCAGCCACTCGGGTCAACTCATCTTGGCAATTCCTCGGCACAACAACTACCAGCGAAAGCTAAGGCCTAAACTGGCACATCGCGCGATGCACTAGCTCTGCGTCGGAGGTCTCTCAGTGTAAACTGGTGTCTGGGCTAAGGAAACAAAGCGCGCGATCGGCGCCGCCCGTACGGAACTTGCGGCTCGAGAAAAAACTTTACGTTTCTCACCTTCTCGGAAGCTGCTTGTACGACCGGGGGCGGCTGCGGCTTTCAAGTGTCGCGCCTGAGCCTTCAAGTCGTTGCTAGGGTCAGTGGGTTTGACGCTCTGAGGTCGTTGCTTAGCAGCGACAGCTGTGCCTGGTAACGACCTGGTGCTGGCGGTGCGGCGCAATGGCGAGGCCTGGGCTGCGTCCAACTGTAGATCGGCTGATGAACGACTCTGCGCCATCAGCAAATAATAACTGTAATAACTTCCAATCAAATGAAATTTTGTTAAAAGATAATATGCCTTTTATTCAAAAAATACAATTTGATAAATTGACAGCATGTTCGCCATCATTACTGAAACACTGAAGTTTGTTTCAGGAGTTTTCGTAGCGTGACATAAAGTAAGTAAAAAAGTAAGTAAATAAAACGTGAATATAGCGCACAGCGTTAGAAAATAATCTCATATGCGATCGGCTTACTACTACTATAGTCATATCACAATGTTAATACTACCGCCAATTTTTAGCGCTACATGAAATGTGACTGAATCTTGTTTGCTGATCTAGTTCATCAACACTTCATGAACTCCATGCACCTTTTATTCCTGCAGGCCTACTTCTGGCTTCGCCATTTAACTTTACGTCTATCCTGTTTTGTTTTCCGCATTTCCAGCGTCTAGCTTTCCCGTACTCGCCCCCAGAAGTCGCCGTTTAGACTTTAGAGCGTGACTGAAAAGTCGGAGCGAAGATATATTTTCACCGGCAACGACTGACCTGTTTAAGACTCGGCGGGCTTGCCGGCACGTCCAGTCCACCTTGAGCACTGCTAGGCAATATGTCAGGACTGAGTGGCGTCAGCACAAAGTTGTAGATTGGACTCGTCGGGCTGGTGGTCGTCGTCGGTTCGGATGTCTCCGAGTCGCTCAGGTCGACATCCAGCGGTTCTTCGTTGTCACTGTCCACTTGCTTCTTATCGATCGCCACCACGCTCTCCATCGAGTATCTACACAAAACCAAGAAAAATGCAGGTTGGCACAAAAAATTGGCCAAAAAATTTTGCCACAAACCAGTAGGCGACATGGCTCGCGTAGAGCGGGCGCTGTTGTCGACGTTTTTCTGTCCGGGGCTGTTGGAGAAGACGGATGCGCTATATAAATTTACGTTTTACTTACTTACTTACTTACAGACACGCTGTCTGATAATAAGGGTCGCTTATAGCTTTTAGCGTCGCGAGACAACAACTGCATCGGATTTTGGCAGATTCACACAATTCTTTCACGAACGCACCCAGTAATAGATAGGCAACTAGCTGATTATTTACAAATTTATGTCACAGCTCGAAAAACTTCGCTGCGCTACCTTGCGAACTTTCTATGCCATAAACCAGCGTGTTCAGTGCGCTACGGCACTCTGTTTGCTCACAATATTTTTCCATCTATAGATATACATTTTCTGTCCCTGGCTGCACGTATTATAGACAGAAAAATGTCATAACAAATTAATGTTGTAAGAGTCAATAGCTGACATGGAAGAAGAAAAGATGTCGGCGGCAAGTACCCAGGTGTTGACAGTAAACTAGGCCAACGCGCAAGAGTTAGGCCTATTTTGCAGTCGACGCCTGAGCCGCGTGGCACATGTGCTTTGCATGCTAGCGAAAGAAAACACGTACGAATAGACCAAATATTATACAACAATTTCTTGCGAGTTTGACTTCCAATCACTTTGACCCTCTAAACTGAAAAGAGGCACACCAGTTACTCCCACCTGTCGTAGAAAACGTTTGCATAAACCATTTTTATCTACAGGATGGCCCAAAAGGTAAGCTATTTATTTATTTATTTAAAATCAAAATCGTACACGTAGTACATAAGAACACAAAAGAAAAAAGCTAATGAAATGGAAAAAAGTGAAAAAATACACAGTAATACCAAACACAAAATACAAAGTGTGCTATACGAGCACTTATCCGTACATAACGACGCAATTGCCTATTGTACTTTGTCTATGTCTTTACTAAATATTGTCCATTTTTTACAAATGCGTTCAACAGTAAACTTTGTAAAAACATTTTCTACTTAGCGCAGCATACCTACAGTAATATGTCGCTACAGTACCTCGTAAAACACAAATATCCGAAAAACCAACAATATTTACAGATGGGTAAAAGGTTTAACAGTAAATTTACTACTGGAGTAGCAAATTCTTACAAAGTCTACTGGTGAAAAAAATTGTAAAAAAATGGTTGATATTTAGTGAAGATATGGACAAAGTACAATAGCTTACTTTTCGGCCGCCCTCTATGTATTTTTATTTAAGAAACAGAAGCCCGCACATGACAGACGAACGGACAAATAAACGGACGGGCAAGACATGTAATGCGGCCTGTATATATGCAGAGACTGAGAACGCACGCTCTGCGTAGATCTCCGGACGTGTGGTTTCTGACGATCGTAGCGATGTTCCTGAGAGATGCGTTCCAGCGCATCAGAGCCTGCTGGGTGTCGGGCATCTTGGTCAGCGTCAGAGCGTCCTGCTCCGTCAGCTGTTTGTAGACTTTGAGAATCTGCGCGCCCGGTCGGTGAACTTTGTCCACTCGACCGCGACCTGTGATGTACGGCCGCAAGTAGTAGTCGATCTGCAGAAACCTACAATTAATCGTGTTCTTCGAATATTGGACAATTTTCACCCGAAATAAATAAATAAGTTAATTAATTAATTAATGCGGCCTGCTTGGCATGCAGGCACGTTTTCAATTTCGGAGTCTGCACCGCGACCATTCCAAACATGTTTTTATTCAACATTTGAGCCCTGGAAAATTGAGTACCATATACTTTAAAAATAAATAACATAGAACTACAGGTTAATAAAAAACAATAAACTCGCTAAAAATAATTTGATCGTTTGCTACCAAGATACGTTAAACTAATAATAGTATTAATCGTATTATTATTATTATGTTAAACTACGAACAAACAACAAAAATATGCGGCGGTTGGAGATATAAAAATGGCCAATGTGCCAAAACAGCACACACACAAAATGCCATTTATTGTTATGAATGGACACTGTGAGCCTAAATGTACTCGTGACACAGTTCATCGAATTGTTCACTTAAAACTTATACAATTTAGGCTAAAAAAGCCGGTTCTACCGTTCTCTCATGTGATGATGTCCTTTTTCCTGGGAAATTGCTTCAACTCCCACCATCACGTGATCAAGTACCTGTTGACGACGTCACAAAACAACCTGCACTGCATGTGTAACTTCATAGCGTCCATTATTGATAGCGTACGACGCGTCGCGAAATACACAGCGCTGGCATAAACCTGTTGACTAGCCAATTTTAAGCTACCGCACCAAAACAAGCATAAAAGTGACAAGAAAAAAACAGAAAATAAGCGTATAGCCTAAAGTTCAGAAAGCAGCCACAAAACCTTACAGTATGAGAAACTCAGCTGTCGCCAGGGAAAACCTACCGTACCGTCTACGTCTGAAGCCCAGCGTCCGACTTCCAATCACAGAGAGAAAGCGATTTCTCAGAGGTGACACAGTTCTACGCACGCACGCTTTGTTTACGGAACGCTGCTCTCCAAAGCTACAATCAACGCCAGTGTAACAGACGTCGCACGTGGTCATCTCGCCAGGCGACATGAATAGCTACAGTCGTAAATAACCAACGCAAATATCGGATGCAGGTTTCGTCAATTTTTTCTCACAATAAAAACGCCTTGCTAGAAAAGACGCTCTGAAGTTCCTGTGGCAGTACTGATCTTCAAGGTCATCCAAGGTTAATGATTTTCATATGTCATTTGAAAACCAATATGCGACGTCCCATTAGTGCTCAATAGCAATCTAGGCCCGATCTCTCACCGTTTCCGAGACATGGCCAGTTTTTCATTAAATTTCCTACCCGCCCCCTTCATTTAACGCCAAATTTGAGAATTTGAGAATCGCTGAAATTTTGCATGAATATGTTTATGGCACGTAGCTAATTATTCGTGTGAAACGTTTCCCATACGACCTAACACTTAGCCACAATACATCCGTTACAAACGACGACGACAGACAGACAGACAGAATGACGACAACTCTAGACCGTTACTTAAGTACGGTTGGCTAAAAACCGACACGTACAAACTGTAGAACACACTTGTTGACATGCAAAAGTAGTACAAAGCACTTTAGTGCATAATTTTGTCAGCATTGTGTAGTACTGTGTAACGCAGGATGCCAAGCGCGCTACGTACCCTCTCGACAATCGTTAAGCTCATCGTCATTTCGACTTCCTGCTGCGTTTTGACTCGTAAGATCTTCACGAGCGGTTGCATCGTCGTACCCTGTCAGACAACGCAGCACGCATTAAAATTCCATTACTCAGTAAAAAGTGGCTACATTACAAATATTTCAGTTAAATAACTGCTTTTGTATATCGTTTACAGTATTCCAATTAATACGTAAACTTTAAAATTATTCATATGTTCTTTGAAGAAAAAAAATTTGTTTAAAGTGACGTTTTGTCATTAGTACTGCCCGTGAAATCGACGATATTGAAAGCTTATTGTTTTCAGCATTACAGCTGAGTTTCTTCTTTCTCTGTAAACATGACAACTCGTGAACCACTGCACTTAGATGATGAAATTTTGCGTGAACATGAATCTGATAACCTCTAAAACGCTATTAAATATTAAAGTCATACGTCAAAAATCAAGGCCACAGGGGTTTTTGTGTGCTTGAACCAGTTGGCCCGGACTCAGAAAATGTCATTTGCTACAGATAGGACCACTTCATTACTGCTCGTGGAAGCGATTGGGCCAACAAGCAAGCAGTAGTTAGCCTTGAGCAAAGCTTGACAATGTGGCTTTCTGAAATACCTCTTAAGAATTTATTTCAACACTAAATCATAAGTTACCACATGACGCGAGTAGTCTTAATGAGTTGCGAACCGGCCGTGTGGGATTTTAATGTTTTGTACAAGCACAGGAAATTCTGGAATTAGGCATACGAGTAATTTGAATTTTAAAGACATTGCTGAAGTAGAAAATGGGTAATTTTTGCTTTTCTATAAAAATGCCTACTATTCCTTTTTCTAGGCTACTTTTAAGATTTTCGGGCTAGTCTAATACTAAAGGTATACACGTAGTTGACAGAGCTCTGAGACTGAAGCCAATCATAGTTTTTATACATTTAGCCCGCTTAGCCGTGCAGGTAATTTAATGATAAATTCGGTAGCGGGCTGTCGTTACCTTCTGCCAGACGCACCATTACCTTATAACCAAAAATATCACTGGCTTTTAATTGATACGATACTGCTTGAAAAAGAGCACATAAGTGCGAACAGTTTGCCAAAATTTGTTACGCGATAGTGAGTTAGCAGAAAACTGAAGCAGAAGTCCAACCAGCACGATATTAGTGAAGTAGACGACGACGATAGTGGTTGTAATAAAAAGCTGTCGACTGGGAAAGACGTGCTTTTCCAGCACTACGGCCAGTGAGAAAGCGATCGCGCCTCGAAGACCACCGTATGCCATCACGAACGTGCTCATACCGTCGAGCTTCGTCGCTCGCTTCAGGTTCGCCAAATTATTCAGCACGGTCACCACTAACAACGACAACAACGTTCAGCGTCGCCCCATAAACGCGAAGTTCACTGTAGCTTTTCTTTCTTTGTTTTATTCGTTAAAAGATAGCGGAGTCGACTTGACTTTATCCGCACGGTAATACCCCGTTTACACGATCAAGCAAACATCAAGCAATCATCGAGCAAACATCCAGCAAAAGCATTCAAAGTACACATGCACGACGTGTGCTCTAATTGCTTGATGTTTGCTCGATGTTTGCTTGATAAATGCTTGATCGTGTAAGCGGGGTATTACAGTCATCGACCGTGAAGTGCACTGACCGTGTTAAACCACTGTCTGAAGTGTAGCCTATAAGTTTGTTCACCACTCACTTTTAAACTGCAAATAGAATTCCTGAGCTCTTTGCATCCCTGGGAAACAAAAATCATGACAGTTGTAAATGTTATAAATTCTCTCACTCTCAGTAGTTGTATCATCGTTCTACTCTGATGTAGGCCTAGCTCACTCACCGATGGCGCGGTATGCGAGACAGAACAGCAGAGTCAGTAGAACGAACTCCGTGTTCCAGACGTGACTGCGAGACACGGCCGAGATGCCGAGGAACATGAAGATGACTGCTTCAGCGACTGACGCGAGCATCTTGAGAACGTATCTGATGGTTATCTTTGACTTGTCGGCGATGTTCACCTCAACGTACTTACGCATTGCCATGCCACAAGCCACGCAGCTGTCGCACACAGTCACACAGCCTGCTAGTCAATTAATTAATCTTTATTTACTAGACGAATATAGCTTAGAATACAAAATTAACAAGGAAACGATGAGTACGTCAAGTAAAAGAGATAGTAAAACACGGTATCTAAAAACAATCCGACACATCCGCACACTAGTACGAGAATGGCAAAAATGTAGCAAACTAAGCTACATTTAGGCTTAGATTACAACTGCAATAGGCCTTGTCAACAATCAGAAATATACCGAAGGCAATCTGACGTTGTGCAGCAAATGACAAAAATGCGCAAAAGTACACCCAACTCCGATTCAACATCGGATCTAAAACATTTTCCGTGTTTGCGTAATTATAATATGAAAACTAGTATAACAATGTTGCAGGCCTTTCATCTTAATTTTACGAGAAGAAAACCGACGGGTCCTCTCGCTAATGCTGCTGGCAGTGTTAACTCATTATCGTTGATCGGATGATAGTATGTTAATTCGTTATTAAAAATATTTAAACTTAATGAATATATAGCATGTAATCGATCGCCAAATATGATATAAAGAGCCAAATAAATTCTCAGTACTTAGCACTTAATTCTCAGCACATTAATTGCATACAGCAAGCCTTTAGACCTACAGTCTATCACTGAACGTGTACAGGGTGTTCCAAAAAAACGGATACCCAGTTTTATTTTTGGGATAACTTTGGTAATTCAGCACCGATTTTAACCATTCTTTCACTGTTACAAGCAGAAATTTATGGCGCGTAAACATGAAGTTCTTCCACCGCACCTTTATTGTGTGACCACATTACCTAGCAAAACAGTTCTCAGTTCGTAAGCCTATGATCAAACAGCGATCATCCTTTATTATTCTGCCCATATCAAACGATTTATTCTAAAAGTTATTACTGGTAAACAAAGTAAATAAACACAATATGACGCAACAATGACGTCACAAGGCACTACTGCGAATAAGTAAGTAAGCTTAACTATTTTATGCTACGAAATTGATATCTTTATGAGTTGCCTGTTCTCCGAGACCACTGTAGCTTTAAC
>Ga0209671_1001115_pt1 | contig 21310 bp, 15 predicted proteins | sample WorMetHERISLAND2_2_FD_187401 | JGI IMG/M metagenome (GOLD analysis project Ga0209671, IMG submission 187401) | Marine gutless worms symbiont microbial communities from Max Planck institute for Marine Microbiology, Germany - Olavius geniculatus... | ecosystem: Host-associated > Annelida >... | reverse complement strand
GTATATTTCTGCATCAATCTCGATTTTGTTTTCTCCACAAAACGGTGACTTTGCTGCAAATATCTCATTTTTTGGATGACAAAGATACCTAAAATGCTAAAGACCGAACGTCAGTCTAATGAATAGGTGCTGCATGTATGTCAAGTTGGCCTTCATTCGAAATGAATTGTTGCAGGGATACTTGCATGGGTCTAGGCTTAATGACCACTACTGCATGTTGACCACTAAACAGTCACACAATCGTTTATTCTCATCATCATGCTAAAAACTGTCTAAACATTAAATTACGTATTATAGCATATACATATTGCAGTTTGTCGCCCTTGTACTAATCAATATCGGATTATTAGTATTCAGTAGGGATGTAAAGCGATATTCGATTGTTCAAAATTTGTTCGGTTTGATCGAATTTCGAATTGAATAACGGGTTGTTTGATATTTGAATTTGTTAACTGATGTGTCGCTACATGTTAAAGGTGCAATAAATGGCTGTTTACCGCCAAAAACGTCTTGCACATGCATGGGACTGATTAACGCCGCATGCGGCCGTTTTCATTCTTTGCACTGTAAGGTAGGCGGCCTGCAGTGCCTTAAGGCACATAAACAGGGCGCACAGTCGCTCTATTGTGCAGTGCCGCAGACTGCCGACCGTCCAACCACCCAGTCCAATCAATGCAGCAGGCACAATGACCTTTGATACTCCTCTTCCAGTCACACCACTGCTAATACCCCTTCACAGGAAGCGACTGTCGAAGCTCAAACATGGACTGCTCTCTGATATGCATTTGCTGAAAGGTTTTTTATCACTTATGCAACACAAGTGTAGGTCTATATGTAAAAGTGCTGTGTACTCTTTGTCACTTGATGATTCGCTGTGGCATCAAGTAAACTTGAACAAACGACAAAGTAGGCCGGTAACAATGTTTTTTCTTACTACAAACAGACAGAACACTTCTTTAGGTTGAAACAACTCAACTATGCGCTAATGGCGATTTCCATATTGTTGAATGGGATAGTAAGTCATTATGCACATATAGGCTTTTTCATTTTCTGTTACTTACTTTATGTTATGATTTGTTTACTCTCTGTAAGTCACGCAATCGAACAATAATTTCATCATGCTGCGTGTGTGTCGTCTTTATGAAAAAATAACACAAGATACAATGTCACAAAGATTTTATTAGACCACAACAACAACTTTGATGACAAAGATACGCGGTTTGATACGAAAATGCATGGTCGAATGTCATACGTACTACGGCAGGCCTACTGCTTGTTAGCTAGCGGTACTCACATTCAAATATCAAATTTTATCTAAATACAAAAAACTGAATTTCATATATGGAAAAAATCCGAACAATATATACTTAGTGTTCAGTAGGGGTGAATTGTCCAAAACTAAAGGGGCACATCAGCCAGGGGGTGAACAGGCCAGGAGGCGAACGAGCCAGGTGGCGAATCATCTAAGGCGAGGGGGCGAATCAGCCCAGGGGCAAACAAGCCAGGGGGTGAATCAGCCAGGCACAGGGGTCGAATCAGCCATGGAGTGAAAAAGCCAGAAGGTGAAAAAACTGGGGGGCAAATCAGCCATGGGGCGATATTGCAAAGGGGCAACAAAACCAGATACCATTACTGCTATGCCATGCCAGTGTACATGTATATCAAAACCATTCATTTGACCCACTGGGACAGCAGTGAACTCTGACCTTCATGCGACCCACATGAATGTGACTTACTTGCACAGAGGTGGAAGCTGACCCTCATGTGATGCACTCAAGCTGCCGAAGTGTTCGTCGGCCAGCTGAGTAAGTTGGGTATGATCGACTCCGCCGGCTGCAGCCAGCACCATGCGAGGTCCCTTGTAGTGGGTTGTTATGTACTCAAGCAGGTCCGATCGACTGATAGACTGAATGTTTTCCCGCGGACCAAGGATTGTCATGCCCAACGCTGTACTCTGCACATATATACAAAGTGTTTCATAAAAAGGCACCCTTTTTGTTTTTTTTATAACTCAGTCAAATGGTGATCAATTTGCATGAAATTTTTACCAGTTGTAGTTGAAGAAAAACCAATTCAAAATATTTCAACAAAATGTGACCGTTAGTTAAATATTCTTTGCTAGTCATGATGTAATGCTAACGTCATAATGTGTCATGAGTACAAACTGGCTTGTCTCAACTGGTTCGTCTCAACTGGTTCTATCAGTTACTACCCTGCGTCGATGGTGAACTTTATCTGGTTCACTGACAAAAAATGTTCAATGTTCATTATATGGGGGGCATAAGATTAGGCATCTCGCAATACAAAAACTCAACTATCTTGCAAGCGGTGCATGCTGGTGCACTGTCTTGCTGGAAAGTGTAAAAGTTAAGCTCTCCCCATAGGTGTGTGAAAATGATCATTTTTGGTGTTTTTGTGGCTGCAACATGTAAAACTTCAATAATTTGTCATCGATGAACCAGAAAAAGTTTGCCATCGGCGCAGGGCAGCTATTCAGCAAGTCTGTCAGCGCCAGTTGCGACAAGCCAGTTTGTACTATGACGTCAGCATTACGTCACGACTAACAAAAAATATTTAACTAACAGCCATATTTTGTTGAAATATATTGAATTTGTATTTTGTCAGCTACATTTGGTAAAAATTTCATGTAAATCGGTCATCATTTGACATGAAACACCATGTACATAAGACAGTGACACACTGTAGTCTTGATACACTGACATATAATATACATCAACTATTCAGGTCCCAGAACTTTCATTTTCCAGGGCTTTCCATAACCAACCTTATCTTTCAGGACATTCCAGGGGTTGGAAGATCAAGGAAAAAGTCCAGGACTTTCCGGGACTTTACAGGAGATGCAGGAACCCTGGTAAACTGTAAGGACTAAAGCATGACCACTGACCTGAAATGCAGTGGCATGAAGGTGATCAAAAACGACTTCCTGAAGGTTAGTCTCCACTTCATGCATCTCGCGAAGAATAACGCCACGCTCCCGCTCGATGTCAGCGTCTCTCAGAATACTGTTCTGAATGATGTCAGATAATATCTCCACTGCCCTGAAAGATGCAAACAAATGCAGCTGCTCTATGATAAAGTCTAATGGTTAGTAATGACATGTAGTGTAATACTACACTGTGAGGCATAAAAAACACACATAAAATTAACCGATCATAACATAAAGACGGATTATTGGATTTGAATAACTTTTGGTACAACTATTCTAGACACCACTTGCCATCAAACAGTTACTCAAGTTTTTACCTCACCCAACATATGCTTAGACTGCACTACCTGGGAAAATAAACGCATGAAATCAGCGCTAAAATAAACAAAATATGCCAAAAACCATCCATGACATTACTGATAGGAACTTAGAGAAGAATAATGAGAGTGTTATGTTGGAGTCAGGGTGGCCAGTTTCAGGCAAAATAATTCAAGAACTTTTTAAAGATTTGTGAAGGACTTTCCAGTACCACTTCCAGACCCCCTCTGGTGACATTCTACCATGTCATGCTGAGACATTTCTGGCATCATATGAAAAAATTTTCACATCGTGGTCACAATGACTTTGAATAACAATTTTAAGACCCAATTTCAAGAACTGGTGACCACCCGGTGGAGTGGTGTAATTTGTCAGCTGGTTCATACCGATAAAGATCTTTGGACAGACACTTGGCGTAATAGACGGTCTGTTCTCGTGACGTGTATGCGTTCAGATGTGCTCCCATGTTTTCTACCTCTAGCTCCAGGTCTGTCTGCGATCGTTTCGTCGTACCCTTCAAAGCAACCATAAGTAAGTAAGTAAGTAGGCCTAAGTAGTCTGCATTTGTAACGCGCCATATGTGAAAACAGAGGTTTGAATCGTAGGCACGGATGGTAACAGTTAGTCGATGGTGGTGTTGCCGGAGAAAAGATGAGTCTTGAGGTGTCATCGAAAAGTGTTGGTACTGGATGCTGTTCGAATGGTAATTGGTAAACTGTTCCAAATACGAGGTGCAGTTGAGCTGAACCATAAAGATACAGCTCCGACAAACGTACCTGCTGCATGGATGCCAAACACTGCTGCAGCTAGAAACATAGCGGACATTCTCAGTAAGTTTATCTGCAGTGACATTAACAAAATTCAGGCAATGGCAACCTTAACCCTATCTAGTTACCCTAATCTTCTGTACTTGATCTGATCATATTTAGTGCCAGTGCAGACAATGTGGCTCGCGACACTGTTGTGTGGCAGCTAACATGCTCGATCACATATTGGTCATTTCGCCAATTTTTTAAGATTATGGGTCCCTGAGCAGTTACAGCCACATTTTTACAGCTAGGCTGGCACGGAATGTGCCAAAATGTTTGCAATAAATGGCCAAACAAATTGCGCTGGAGGTACGTTCTACGCGCAGCACGTCAAACAACGTTGTCCCTCAGGTAGCGCCTCATTGCGATAGCCTATCACTGTCAGGTGCAAAAGTGTATGAGTGCCGCTTTGCGACGGGTTTCCCATAAAGAGCTATACGCAATCTTGAACCCCCATCGTGATAAGGAGAACTCTGGCTGGCTACCTTGAATGCCATGTGTTCAAGGAAATGTGCCACGCCGTTGCTTTTGCCGGTCTCAAAGCGACTTCCAGCGTCGATCCACAGGCCGACGGTCGTCGTCGGGATGCCCGAGTCTTCCGACGCCACGCGCATTCCGTTCGACAGCCGAGTCACCTTCGTCTCGGGAATATTCACTGCAGCCGCAGAGACTGTCGGACGACTAGCTAACTGTGCCAGACGACGGCACGACACGGAAAATCGTAATAACTGATGTCGTCGCTGTGAACATATTCCTCTCAAACGGCCGCCACCAACACTGCTGAGCAGACGAACTACAACGCCCCACGTCATGTTCCAGCGAAAACACGTACAAATGTTCACTATCAACGAAAACAGTACCCAAAAAGTAAACAAACAACGGCGAAGAATAAATATATATATGCTCAGTGACTATATACACGGCCAGCCGTATGTGTAGACAAATGAGGCATCTTCACACGGCCAATGAAACAAGTAGTTTGAGCAAAGATCATGAAACGCGCGACAGCCTAGCAGTTCCTGTTCGCAGCTTGTCTTGGTTTTTTCCATCCATTTGTCGCAATTCACTCTTGAAATCGGCGTTGCAGCCACACATTGCAAAAATAACACTAAAATCCCTTATTTTGAAGGTTGAAGACCATTCAAGGTCACTGATGTTAACATCACTACAAAGCTGGTCACTGTTGCTTGTTATGATAAGCATCATGTCTGTGGATATCTGAAACTATTTTTCCGCTACACGAGCCAATAGCGGTAAAATAACCACTTTTCGGAAAATAGTCGCCGTGGAGTTATTGCTGCCACATTTTGCACATTTCACTGCGAGTAGACGAGAATGAATGTGCAGGCACTGAGTGACGTAAACATATGCACCCCCTGTGTCAAGGCTCGCGTCTCAGCGTCGACGTCTGGCATTTTATCTCTGTTTTAGGCATGTGCGGCGTGCTGGTAAGCGGCGTTTGTCTGAATTTATTCAACTACTGGAAGGCTGAGCCTTGATTCCACGTCTAGAAAATCGTCTCGTGTCATATTCATATCATATTCTATTTTGCAAGCTGTTCATGGAGTTCCGCGATGTCATGCGGTTAGGTTTAGGCATATGAAAATACTGTAGCTATTTGTGTCCTTTGGTCATCTGATGTCAAGTCAAAAATAAATACAGGTTTCAGGAAGCTTTTGTTAAAAGTTTGCATGGATACATTAAAGCCTTGACAGATTTTTAGTACAGACCAAAGTACATGTAATTTATGACGGTCTCGCAGGAAGGGCTACTGATGTATGACAGTATAAACATTTTATATTTTACGTGGCGAAAAAAATACTGTAATCGTACCCGACCGTGCGTATAGAAATTTTCGAATTTGTTCACGGCCGGCGGTATAAGTCGTTGCCGTTTTCTATACATACGGCCGCCGTGTGCATAACACCAGTCATATTCATAACGGTAAAACGGTCCAACTAATAACTCCGATGACTCCATTTATTACCGGTATTTCACTCGCCTGGAGTGAGAGTAAAATGGCAAATTGCGCTCAAAAAACTGTAGGTAAAATAACGGGTAATGTTGTCAAGTTTCAGTAAGATTAATTTCATGGCGAGTCGGCAACCCCCAAATGCACAAATTGCACAAACAGCGTTGTGGGACGTCACGTTACTTACTGCGGAATGATGCCACGTTGTTTATTTCCGGTTTCGCGTCGCTGTGTTTACTTTTGACATACAGTTTGCTTAGCCATCGTTATACATGATAATTAAAGCTAACGCGTTAAAGAATTAACGGGCGTTAAAAATAACGTTGTAATAACGGCAGTCCGCAGAGATCGCGCGGATCGCATTATTTAGTATGACATCACATGCGTAAATTTGCTAAATTCTGTAAAGCAAGATTTGCAATATTCCATTAAACTGCGCTCGGTCTTATTTTCCGTCCGCAGCTTTTGATCGGGTAACAGGAACTTTCGTTCCCACGTACTTTCGCTCCCAGGAGCGAAAGTTCCATGCATGGAACTTTCGCTCCCTGGTACTTTCGTTCCCTGGAACTCTCGTTCCCAGGAACTTTCGTTCCTTGGAACTTTCGCTCCCCTGAACAAAAATGAGATGGAACTTTCGCTCCTCACTCAGAATTAACATTATAGGCCTACACACTTAATAGAAGCAGATGAAATCAAAGGACGCCAGCATGTGGTGTAAATGCTCAATGTCCAAAACAAGAAAGCCCAGCTGTTGCTAGGGAACTTGCTACAGCTAGCCTAGATATAAAGGTTTTCCGAAAGATGGGTTTAAGGTTTAAGGAAAGAAACTAGAATTTAAAATAATGGTAAGAACTTGATGAAAAAATATAATTTAAGGAAGAATTTATAAACAAATATAATTTGAGGAAAAATTTGGAAAACTAGGTAAATTTAAGATAAATTAGTAATAAAATAATTTGCCAGATCCTACAATGAAGCTGTACAAAGATACGAACAAGCTATAACGCCTTAATTTCCATTAGTTTATCAATTAAATAATCATAATTCATGTTGGGGAGCGTAACCCGTTAAGTGGGTCGTGGGAACGAAAGTTCCTGGGAGCGAAAGTTCCACGTCACTTTCGCTCCCGGGAGCGAAAGTTCTCGAGAGCGAAAGTTCCAGGGAGCGAAGGTTCCATATATGGAACTTTCGTTCCCGGGAGCGAAAGTACGTGGGAATGAAAGTTCCATAATTCTTTTGATCGTATTATCTTTGATAAACTTCTTTGCTCCAGAACTTTTTCTTGGCCTTGGCTTGCCTTGGTCCTTTCTCATGACTGAGGATCGGATGTCGTCGACATAGACACCAAGGCACTCCATCTGTTTCGGTCACGTGGACATTGAACACACTCCGCCACTGATGCACCAGTCGACTGCTTGATATCATCTGTCCAGCATCTTCTTGGTCTTCCTCGGCGTCTATTCCCAGCGATGGTGCCATGCAGCACATGTATGCATATATAAATTGTCCGCTGTTACTTCATGGCCAAAGTATTGCAACTTCCTTTTCTTGACCTCTGCCAGGAAGTGACGTGTCGGCTACAACTCTTCCGGTATTGAGTTGTTGGTTCTATGCTCCGTCCAGCTGATTCACGTCATCTTTCGATACATGCCCATCTCGAATGCTTTTAATCTCTTGCTGGCTGTTGCTTTAATTGTCCAGGATTCACACCCGTACAATGCCAGGGTCCAAACCAATGTTTGCACAAGCCTGCTTTTTAGCTGTAAGTTCAATGAGCGATCCTTCCACAGACTAGTTAGTGACTTGACTTCTTATTTCTCTACTGACTGCATTTCTGGCCAACCTGTATTTTTGTATATATATATATATATATATACAAAAACATCTTTTGTTTTCATATACTTGGTCCATAATCTACAGTGTTTAGATATTAATGCTCTTACATTAGGATGAAGAGGACGATTACAAGAATCTTTTTTGAGCTGCTGAAAAAGATTCTTTAATCATCCTCTATGTCTTATTGTTTATAATATAGTCTTAGGTATAAAGAGATAGACTTAGGTATAAATTTTGTCAATTCATTTTTGCAATTCATTTTTGAAAACTTGCTACATGTCCTCTATGTTATCAACATGAATTGAAAATAAGTCATTCCATAAAACTGATTGCATGTATGCTCTGTTGCAGACGGGTATAATCTCCCTTGGAAAATGCATATTTTTTTGGTGACTGTTTGCAAGAGGGATCTACTTAGATCATCTTGTGCTGAATGTTTTTATGTTATTTTTGGTTGTTGTTGATTTCAGAGCAGCTGTAATTTATACAGTTTCCGACTCGTTGTTCTGCTGCAAAGTGATGTTGATGTTTTTGCAGGAATTTGCTGCTAAGCCGTTGAACCATTTTTGAAGACGTACACTGATATTTGTCATTATAATCACATACAACTATGGTATGCTATCATTATTTGCTGTTATCTTTTTGTCTAAGTCAAAAAGTTAACCATTTATGACTACAGGATCGCGAAGCTTTGGTCATGTGACACTTGACACAATTTAACCAGCAAAATGTTGAATGTTCTTTGGGTATCAGCAATAAGTTTCATCTTTGTTTAATTGTTAAATTCCATTGACATAAAGTTGCAGTTTTCAAGATGAGTTTTCATTGCGGAGTTTAATTATTGCATAAATACTGTTGTGTTAAATAATGTCACACAAGTACATTGCATAAAATAGCTTTCATTGCAATAATAATAACATAATACTCGTCTATGCTAGTGCAGATTTTGTTTGTAATAACTTCTGGTCACAGATTTTATTATGCCATTGGTTCAGTTTAGTTGCTTGTAACATGACAGACCAAAGGATTGTGGAATGCTGTGAAATGTGGATTCTTTTTATTAGCCATGATGTGATGGAAATTTTTGTGTTCTGCGGGTGCGGCAAAAAAGTAGCCCCTAAAGTTTTTTGCTGTTTTCTCAACAACCCTTTGGAATTTTAATTTGAAATTTTACAGGTGTATTTACTTAAACATTTTACATGTAATTGCCAAGCGAAATGTGATTCTGTTGAAAAAAGACAAAGTTGTAGACTTTTAAACATGACTGACTGCCGATTTTTTAGCATTAAAAACGTTCAAGCTTATGATGCTATTTAATATTCAAAAACCGGTTACCACATTACTGCGGATGACATCGCAGTAACGAATGATAAACAGTAATTTATTTTGTTAATAAATTATCTCGAAATTTTTGTTATTTTAAAGCAATCGCCGGCTGCCCACTGGATTCGTCTTTCAGTAGGACGGCGCGCCGTCTCACGCAGCGCACAGAACTGGCTGCAGGCCAACTGTCCAGATTTCATCATAAAGGACCAATGGCCTCCAAATTTGTCGAATATAAACCCAGTGGATTATCATGTGTGGGGTGCAATGTTGGAGGCTTACCACAAACTTAAAGCCAAAAACAATTGTCGAACTCGAGGAAGCGCTTCAGGTTATCTGGGGTAACTTGCCACAATGACCGATCGACAAGACTGTGAAAGACTTCTCAAATTAAGCGACTGAAAACTTGTCTTGGAGCTTGGAGCTGGTGGTGGACACTTTGAACATTCACAGTGACAATGGAATTCTAACATCTGATCTATAGTTAACTGTGTTGTTTTAATGGTGTTATTGAGTTGGTGTTGTAGCTTGAAAATTTTTAATGCTAAAAAAATCGATAGGCAATCATGTTAAAAATCTATAACTTTGTCATTTTTCAATAGAGTTAGTCGAAGAACATTTCGAGCAATAAATGTGTAATATTTCACAATAAAGCGCTCAACAGTTGCTAAAAAACAGCGAACAACTTTAGGGGCTACTTTTTTGCTGCATCTTGTAAGTAAGTTAATCTGTAATTTACGTTTGGTTGAATCCAACAGACCTGTGACTTAACAGTTGTTGTTTTCTTTGTCGGGAGACTATCAGCTGGTACTCAGCTACTGATAGTTGTAGAGTACACTCAGATCATGCACATGAAATTTCCTAGTCATCTATGATGTTGATATGTTTTTTTCTGTAGCATAGAAAGTGTGCACTAAATATACCATTGTGTACGTTGCATGTGCACAGGTATCTGTGGTGAATACTGTTGACACGGGTCATGAGGATATGATCGTAAGTCTGTTTCTGCCAATCTCTGTATCTCTGTTGAACACTGTTAATACTAGATATAAACAAGAGGGTGCAGCCGTTGAGGGGCCGCCCGCTATGGGGTCGTCCTTGCAGTTGAGTACGTGCGTGCTGTTTTGGGGCTTTCTAGGTCTGTGCAAGGCGGCAAGGGATCCTTACGCCACCTGCCAAATATCAAGTTGATCGGACAGCAGGCGGCGAAGTTATGGGGATTTTTCGCCAACAACGCAATTAGCTGCCATGACCTTGACCTCTGACCCCTTGACCTTGAAATTGGTCCATGCGGTGCTGGTGTCCCAGGGACCCTTCCTACCAAGTTTAGTATTTGTAGGTTTTTTCGTTTTCCCTCTAGGTGGAGGCACGGGACAGACAGACGGACAAGATCAACACATGATGGGGCCTCCTTCTAGGAAGGATGGCCCCATAAAAAGTGAAGACATTTTTGAGTAGACACCTGCACAGAATAAAACATGCTGGCTGAGTCCACCACACTGAAGCAGTGTCCGGGTTGCCTAATTCTTACCTGCTCAGGTTTATTATGTCAACATTTCACAAACTTACCGTAGCAGTTTTTGGCCACAAAGCATTGCATTACTCAAGGCTAGGTGAGTGGGGCTTAAGTTTTGGTAGCTTAAAAATGAAATTTAAGTCATGTCTGACAAGTTTTGAGGGTATGTTGTCCAGACATCACTGTCTGGTGGCAAGTCAGCATTAGTAAGTGAGTGAGTAAGTATGTAAAGTTTGATTTTCACGTAGAAAATTTTACTGAAAGAAATCTGTAATGTGCTCATCATGTTGGAGTGTCTAGAATTGATCCAGTAATAAGTTCCTGACCAGCATTATGTGGGCAGCCAAGCCTTTGGCTCCATTGTTCATTCAGAAATTCTTGCTTGAGGAGTTAGTTTGTGATGTATCGTGTGATTTTCTAAGCACTGATGGAGGTTGGACCTAATTGACTTATGCATGGAAAACCCCAGCGATAGATGGGTGAAGCAACCATATTTGTATGCAACCAGCCACCTGGGCCAACTCAGCCTGGCCAACCATCTTGTGGATAAGTGCAGTCACTTCTACCAGGAAGCATGATCACATTACTCCGGTTTTGAACCGACTGCATTGGCTGCCAGTGCGACAGCGGGTCATGTATAAGATGGCGATGCTAACATACAAATAACTGAACATTGGTCAGCCAGAACACCTGTCAGTTCTGCTTAGTAACTATACACTGTCACGTCAACTCCGATCATCTGAATACCAACTGCTGTCGCAGCCAACAGACAACACAGTGTTCGCCGGCTGCACGTTCCGCTCAACCGCACCTCGTATTTGGAACAGTTTACCAATTACCATTCGAACAGCATCCACTACCAACACTTTTTGACGACACCTCAAGACTCATCTTTTCTCCGGCAACACCGCCGTCGACTAACTGTTACCATCCGCGCTTACGATTCGAACTTCTGTTTTGACGTATGGCGCATTACAAATGCAGACTACTTACTTACTTACTTAGTCAAACTTAGCCGAGACATAAACAGGCCTCATACCACGCAGTAGACCTGCTAGCCTTGTGTCCATTTTCTGACAGTGTCAACTGGTGTCTGGCTGAAGCTTCTGATATCAGAACCATTCTATGGGCCTCTTCATTTTGTGACTACTGAAGGACTTTACACACATTTTTGCTGCAGCATAAAAAAATTCCTGTACTTTTAATTGCTGCCTGTCCCTAAGAAACTCCATCCCTGCAATTTTAACTAGATCCCTGAAGAATATTGGTGCAGTTTTTTGTTCGTTTTTGAAGTTTTACTATAATAACACTGCTTGCATCTAGTCTGTTATGCTGTAATATTTTTATTTTAATTTTCATAGGTGCTATTCACCGTGTAAGTTTGTTTTTGAGATCTGTTGTTTATAAATTACAACACATGTGATGCAATAAAAATCTATTTTTCCTCCGTCCCGAGTTTCTGGTTTTGATAGACTGCAACATGAAGCACAGAATTTTTTTTTTACGCCAAAGCATTGAACAGGATTCCCGGTTCCCACACTTGCTGGAAAGTTTTGAAATTTTTTTTGATTTTCCCGGACCTGAAATGTCTTGGAAAATGAGTTTGGTCCTGGAAAGTCCTGGAAATTAAAGCCTAAGGTGTGGAAAGTTCTGGAATTTTGGGGGAATAAACACTGTGTGGCACTAGCAAGTCGAGCATATAGCTTTACCTTACCTTGCATCTGGGGTGGGCAGGCTGCTACACCTGCCCAGCGCTGAGGCGGTATCAGTTCGGCCCAATGTGCGCCCCGAATGTAACCGCAAGGTTACAGATAACGGCTATAAAGTTGTGGACGTCTGTGAAGCCGTAAGTAAACGGCTGTAAAGCCGTAAATGGACGGCTATAAAGCCGTAGTCGTCTGTGAAGCAGAAATCAGCACAAAAGCACTAATAACATGTAGCAAATCTGCTCATGCAGATCTGTTGTTTATAAATTACAACACATGTGATGCAATAAAAATCTATTTTTCCTCCGTCCCGAGTTTTTTTGACCTGCTACCTTGAACCTTCTACCCTCCAGATTTCAGATCATCAATGCAGGAAGCCCCACCACTGTGACAAGGTGGCTGACCATAATGGATGTCTAGCACAGCATGCAGTGACACTTTTCTTACTGAAATAAATTTTGAAATATTCAGCATACATCATTGCGCTGTCGTTTTCAGCACTTAGGCAATCGTTTGTCTTTGTTGGGTTCAAAGAAGGTCCTGGAAGAACGTTTGATGGTCTACTCCTGGAAAGTTCTGGAAATTTTTGTCAGTAAAAGTGTGGGAACCCTGATTGAAGACTGGGACAACTGTTATGTTGCGTGTTTCCAGCATGATGCTCAGATGGACTACTACGGCACCAAGTTAGCAACGTGTTCGTCCGATCGATCCGTCAAAATATTTGATGTACGCGGTGACCAGCAAGTTCTTGTGGCCGATCTTAAAGGGTCTGTCTCACATTTATGTATATGCATGTTTTTAACCACAAGATACATTTTACTTGAACAGTCAATTTATTCGTTGGGGAAATTGAACACATTTTCATATTCGATTATGTAGAATAGTTTTTTCGGTGATTGTTTGAGCTGCCTTGGAGATGCGTGAGCCTCAGTGTTGCACATTGAAATAAAGAACACGGAAAACGTAATTCTTTTGCCATAGTTGAACCTAAAGCTTCGAATTATCTCCTGGCAGATGTAACTGATATATGCTTGATGGGATCAGTCAACTCCCCCAAAACTGCTCGGAAAATATCGTCGGCATTTTAGCTTTAAAAGAAAGTTTGGGAACAGTTCAGTTGCACTGTTCTGACAGATCACATTCTGGGTACTCCAAACTCAATTTAACTTTTAATTTTTTCCGTATCGGGAGATTTTCAGTTTGTATTCGTGGAAGAACATTTTTCAGCAATGGAAAATTTTCAGACAGGCTAAAATTTAGGTAAGGGGCCATTGCCAGGGTCCATAATGCCATTGGAAAATATTTCCATTTTGTTTGCTGGATTTCAGAGCTGACGTGTTGTGTTCTTGTTGAGTTGCATGCAGTCGTGATACTCTAGAAATTCTTTGCTGTTACAGTTTTATAATACATCGTGCTACAACTCTAGTGAACCATTATGTATTAACTTCATTTATTTCAGGAAAGCATTCGATAATATTCACACGGAATCACTGTTTAAGATTTTGAAGCTCTACGGCATTCCTGAAAAACACATCAATGTCTTCAAAGCACTATACAGAAATTCAAGTTGCTGCGTCAGAACAAAAGATGGAATTACAGACATGTTTGATATTGTATCTGATGTCAAACAGGATTGTATACTTTCACCATTTCTTTTTCTCATGGTGATAGACTTTGTGATGAGGAAGACTATGGAAGGCAAAGATTTTGGTATCAGTTGGGACCACAGGAGACTTGCAGACCTGGATTTCGCAGATGATATCGCTTTGCTCGATTACACTCATGGGGCCTTACAGGACATGACAAATAGACTCCATGGGCTCGGTAAAAAAGTTGGGTTACGAATTAGCGATGGCAAGACGAAAACAATGACAGTAGGAAAACAACATGTTATGCCATCAATCACTCTAAGTCTAAGTAAGTAGTGGGTGTATTGTCTGGGTGTAATTTGGGCTTTCCGGGCCAGTTTGGCAGCTGGCCTATGCTCACCCACTCTAAGCCAAGTGTAATGAGTTTATTGTGTGGGTGTAACGTCAGTAGTATATGCTGGTGTAATCATTGTATTGTAAGGGTGCTTAGATGGTATTTATTCCTATTTATGCATCTACGAGAGGATAGTGGGCCGTGGAAAGTAATTAGACAAAACTGTGTGGAAAGAAGTGCGAACCACGCACGTCTTTAATCAACCTGATCAGAGCGGCAACTGACTGCTAGCTGCTGTGTTGCATCGGCCCAGCTGCTGTCTGACAACCTTTAACCCTTTAGCTTACGTTAACCCATACAAACTCCATACAGTATCTTGTAGGGTTGTAATGTGTACAATTATGTGGGTGTAATCTGCGTGTAGGCACGAAGGTCCGGTGTGGCAGCTGGCTTGGGCTCATCCAGTCTACGGCAGCGTGCTGGCTACTTGTGGCTATGATCGGAAGGTTATTCTGTGGAAGGAGCAGGACTCAGGCTGGACCAAGATATATGAATATTCAAATCACGACTCATCAGGTACAGTTGTTGGTAATTGGCATGCGGGTATATCAAAAGTTAGCGGAAAGAAATTTTTAAGCACTAATGGATTATCAACAGTTTCATTCGACACTTTTTCCGAATTTAGTACAAATGTTACAACAAGGGGCCATTCGTTGAAGCTTATGAAGTGAAGAGTTACAACTGACCTACATCTTCATTTCTTCTCAGAATTATTTACTAATGTCTGGAACAGTCCTGATGAGAAAACAATTAAAGGTCCATGGCCACGGTCAAACTCACTCGCGCAATTTCTGTAGATTTAAATTAGATATTTAACCTTGCATATATAATATGTCGATTTGAGCTTCATAAATATGTGAAATTAATGTTTGATTTGAAACGAAATGCGGCATTATGTTACGTTATGCGAAATATTCTAATCTATCAGTGCCCGCGGTGACGTCATGACCCTAACCCATATGGATCATGAATATTAATGGCCTAGCCAACGACGTCATCATTCTAGGCTAGGCCATTAATATTCATGATGTCTATAGGCTAAACTCATGACGTCACTGTGGGCCATCATGGCGGCGGGTTTTCTACGTCGTTTTCGTAGATCGTCGACTTCAAAGGTGAATTTCTCCGTGTTGACAAAACGCTGCGCGCTGATATTACTGTCAAACTTATCAGAAAATTCTGCACTTTCAGGGAAATGGATAAAATGTATATGTTAATTTTGGTGTCCACGGACCTTTAAATCCAGTTCACTGAATATCTTCAAGGGGAATCTTGAACGACTGAGACAATCATCAGAGATGGGTCTTTTTATTGGCAGTTGATGCCGCTTGACCCTGGGGCGGATCCGGTCTTCTGGTGAAGCCTTGTTCGGTGAGATTTCCAGTGAGAAATGAACCCGATGAACGCTCTCAATCATGACACCATCGTAAACGTTATCATTCGCTCTCAGTATTCAGCATTGCTTTGTTGACGTTGTAGTAAACTCGGTGTGTTGGGCGCCTCACGAATTTGGTCTGATACTTTGCTGTGGAAGTTCGGACGGCTCAATATCGGTCCTGACCTACATTGGTATGGCTGTCGAGTTTTTTTAGAATTAGCATGATTCATCACATATGGCGTCAAATAAATACATAAATGTGGAAAGTTTTTGACGAAACATAAGTAGTATCACAAAACATGACCATATGTCAAGCATGCTATTTTTTCTCAAGAGTACAGCTAATCGAGTGGATTTGGTGTCAGTGGTAAGAGATGCGGACAAAACAAGGACAAAAGTAATTTGGCAAAGGGCAGAATCACTCTGCCAACTTCATCCGACTGCGAATTCACCAGGTGGCAGCATAAGACTATCAGTTTGCTTGCAGTTTCCAATGTCGTGTTTTGGCTGAGGTGCTGCACCAGTCTCTCATTCACTTGGGGGTTAGGGATCCCCGTCTAATGCAATTTTGCTCACCAAATTGCATCTACAAATGGTTTAAGCAGGATGCACAGATGTGACAGAGAGACAAACCACACTATGGAGAAATTGGTAAGAATAGCTGGAGTCACTTTTATGCCAGAACGTTTTCGCCTGATAATTGCTGTTACCAGTTTAGTGTGTCACTAATTTATTAGTAGTAAAATTGGTTGAAAAGGTAAAGGTCATCATCGCGTACACACCTCTAATGCACTTTCGTCACTGACCAGAGCCGCCGGCTGCTCAGCCACTGCGTGCAGCCTGCAGACACAGGCTGGTGCAGCCACTGCCGACCAAATAAATAAGTAGCCTTTTTACTTACCATTGGCCTAATGCAATGAGTTAAAGCCAGTTTAAGCCCGTTTCATTAAATATTTATTGTGCATATTTCAAGTGGTATGATCCACCACCTATAGCTGCGTTTTTGATGCCTAACGCGTTAGTGTTGGTTCATCGATAAGTATTATAAATATGCTAATTTCGTGCCGAAGCCGGAGCAGGAAAAACAAATTTTCTAATATACTGCCCCAATACAACTAAACAAAACTTTTAATAATTTTTCATCTGCTGTGCCATCAGCAGGTATGCTAGGCCCTACCGCGTTAGTGTTAGATAGGCCATCAAAAATGCAGCTTATATGATCTCGGCAGACGATGATGACGTCACGAACGTCATCATCGTCTGCTAGCAAAACGGATTGTTTTTGCTGTGTTATTTTTCTAAATTGCATATTATGAACTTTTGGATCATGTAGCTGTAACCTTAGGACTTTTTGTTGTGCAAACGAAATTAAGGATGCTTATAAGTCGAGATATGTTAAATATTTATTGAGCATATGCAGAGTGGGCGTGGCATTTTTTGGGCTTCGGAGTTTTTGCTGAATCCATCGTCTATGGTATATCTTATCTATGGGTTCAGCGGCCGGCCAGGCAGCCCCAGTCAGCTGTACAAAGGTCCCCACTTTCCGTAACCTTACTACTCATTTAACCGACCCCGGAGGGATGGCAGGCTGAGTTGGCCTTGTTGGTTGACTGATAGCGGTCGTTTTACCCACAAAGTGGTCAAACAGCCATCCATCAGTCTAGCACATTATAGGGAAAGTAATAGGTTGTTGTTGTTGTGATTAGTGATGTCTTAGTAATGGCAATGTTATTTTAGGTGATGGGTCGTGGGACACAAAGCGTATCAACAACGCACATACAGTAAGTGTTGGATTTGTGCCGTTTACTATTGTCACTTGACTTTATGATTTCACGATTCCTTCTCCACTGCTTGCCAGTATATCATATCTTGTGACTTGCTTATTTTGTGAAACACACCTTGGCCCCTGGAATGGTCTGGAGAGACTGCCAATGTCAGCATCAGTCAAAGCTATGGACAAAATCCGGCAACATCCGAACCTACCGGTGTTTGATGACGTAATAGCTCATCCTGAAGCTCGACTGCCATCCAGAAGTCCGATATGGTCAACAGTGCTCCAGCCTGACTGGTCAATCAACGAGGCTTGGAAGGAAGACTGGCTTAAAAAGGAAGTGCCTAACCAGTCTCTGATAAGTGACCCAGTCGTATGCCAACCTGGCTTCGATCTTGAACGTAAAGACTGGTCACTTCTCAACCATTTTCGCACTGGCCATGGCCTGTGTGCCTCTACTCTTCACGACTGGGGCATACGCGATGACCCACTCTGTGCTTGCAGCAGCAAGCAAACAATGTTACACATCGTCAACGAGTGCCCACTGACCAAGCTTCCTGGCGGACTCCAGGCGCTACACTCTGCAGAGGAAGATTCTGTCATCTGGCTTCGCAAGATCAGCATACGCCAGAAGAAGAAGACTGCCAACCAACGTATGCCAGTGCCAGAAATACAGCATGCTGACAACAATCACTCAGTGAACAAAGATCTTTTATTACATTAGTGAGAATTTGAAAATTTTGCCATTGCAAGTGTAGCCCTGGCCCACGAAGATAGGAGCTGCAGCGTGGCTTAGACATCGTGGTTGAGACAAATAGGCACATACCCCAAACGCCCCCCAAAAACCTACCCCAAACTTAATCCAGTTCTTGTTCCACTACTAATGAATTTCTTTTACTGTTGTTAAGTTTTTGAAACAAACTCATATACATAGTACAAATTTTCAGTCTGCAAATGTTGGTGTATTTAATGTTGTGGTGTTCAAACAGAAACTCGTATGAATCAACCAACTGAAAACGCATACATATTTCAAAATCCACCAAGTAGGACTTTTTTTACAACACCCGGTTTAACCTTCAAACAACCCAAAACCACCAGGTTGGGCTTTTTAAAAACAGTTTTTTTGCAACCCTGAGACAAATGTGTAGAAGAAGAAGAAGATTTCGCATAGGCATTAGGCAGCGAAGCTGAACTAGGCCCGTTGCGTGGGAGCTCATCCCCTTGACGGCACTTTGAGCCGGCGAGGGCAGGGCCCAATTAAGCCAGCATACAGCCCAAGTCGGCCGGGTTAACCGACTGGATCGGTATGCTTGCAGTCCTGGCCACAGGGCCTACTGTTGCGCAGAACTCGCCGTTTCTCCCCTAGCGATGGCCTTGACCACCGCCAGTACTCATTTTACCATCCCACAGAGGGTAGAAGGCTGAGTCAACCTAGTTGGCTGGCTCCGTACTGTAGACAGTCACCCATCTAAGTACTAACCGGGCCCGGCGTAGAGTAACTTCATGTGCATATCGCGAAAATAAATCCAGTGGCTTTGTTGACAGTTTTATGCAAATCGAAACACTTTTTCACGGATATACAGAAGAAGTATATTTTCCGTATCAGTCCGTCATTGTGTGATCTGTGTATGGTTGCAGATTGGCTGTAACGCAGTTAGCTGGGGTCCATATCTGCAGCCTGGCTCTCTGATTGGTCACGCCCAGACCCCGGTCAAACGCTTTGTTTCGGGCGGATGTGATAATCTGGTCAAAATCTGGCGGTGAGTGAGTGCTTTTGGTGCCGCTATGAAGCTAATCTTGAGCAATTGGTGTCAGACGTCATATTTATTTACTTACTGGTGGATTTTTTAACGATAAGGTTGCCAGCTGGATTTCCAAGACACCGAATTAGTTAAGTCTGGAATTCTCAAGCAATTTATTTGACTCGAAAATTTAACATTTTGGACGATCAGTTTGACCTTGATTCGACTATAATGTGATGGATTTTATCGTGCATGTTAGCGTTGGAAATTTGCTATTTTCAGCCAGAAAGAGCCGGCAACTTGGGTCGCCAGTGGAATTTGCTGGTGAACAGAAAACAGCATCTGTCGTTGTTGGCTGCCACCCAAAACAAATTAACTTGCCCCATCTCACCCCCAGCCATGAGGCTGGTACTTTGATTTGCTTACTCCAGAGGGATGGAAGGCTGAGTTGACCTTGGTGTTGGTTATGTACTGAGATCGTTTACTTGTCTGCTGATCGTCACTCATGCAACTAGTAACCACTTGATAGCGACCCAACCAGGAGTCGAACCCAGGACCTTTCAGTCGTAATGTAAGTCCAACGTCCTAACTGTTACACCAAGGCACAAAAATGCACACTACACTGTGTCTCAAAAAAAACGTCCCCGACATTTTCGACTGTAACTTGAAAATCAATTATCAGATTTTGAAAATTTTTGGTACGAATATTCCTGACACAACTTGTCATCAAATGACCATTCAGTTTCCCACCTCACACAACATTTGTTTCTGCACTACTTGGGGAAACACAACCAGCAAAATATCACTTTTTTATCTAATGCGATATCATTGCTTAATTAAAATAACACGTAAAAACACATTTTGTTCACATTTTTGACACTTTGGCTGACATTTCATTCAGTTGTCCATTTTTAAACTGCCTGCAGTAAAATTGCTTGAAGTGTTTGCCCATTATGCAAACACAGGCAAGGAGACGCTTTCTCCATTCATTGACAGCAGTATCGATATCGTTCTGCTCTAGACCAATCCAGGCTGTACCAGTCACTTTTATGACTTCACAAACATTCCTAAACTTTATCTGGTACACACACTGCTGCATGACAGTGAAACCTTGTAATAAACCGGCCGTTGGGGCCTAAAGATTAGGATAGATGGAATTTATTGACGTTTTTTCATTCATTTCAACATGTATTATGCTTGGTCTGCTTTCCCCAGGAGTGCAAAAGCAGTCGTTGGGTGAGGTGGAAACTAAAACACTTGTTTAATAGCCAGTTGTGTCAAAAATATTTCTGCCAGAAGTTATTAAAATCTGCTAATCTTTCTTCAAGTTATGATCGATAATGTTGGGGATGTTTTTTTCAGGTTTTCTGTTTATTTCAACACATATTTCACTTGATCTGCTTTCCCTAGGTAGTGCAGAAGCATACATTGGGTGAGGTGGGAAACTGAACGATCATTTGTTGGCAAGTTGTGTCCGGAATATTCGTGCCAAAAATTATCAAAATCTGATAATAGATTTTCAAGTTACAGTCGAAAATGTCGGGGATGTTTTTTTGAGACACGGTGTATATTGTAAACTGTGTTGTAGTGAGGACAACGGCGGTTGGGTGGAAGAGCAGAAATTGGACGCACATCATGACTGGGTGCGCGATGTCGCATGGGCGCCTTCAGTCGGTCTGCAGCGAAGTATCATTGCCAGCTGCTCACAGGTCTGTTGACTTGATGGAATCATAAAAAACGTCAAGTCCTTCCCGAGCCTTACGGCCCATAGGACGGCGCTGATCTCCATTTCCTAAGGCCCTCAGCCAGACACCAGTTTTTACCCTGCGAGACCATGGATACAAGGCCAGTGTATCATGCGGTAATCCTGTTTACGTCCCAGCGGTGAAGCCGGTACCAAATTATACTGCTTGGTGACAGAGGCACATGTGTGTGAACAACTTGCCTAAAAATTAAAAAAAGCAGGTGATGGAATCAGTGCCAATTAACTTTATATTCTCAGACTCTCG
>Ga0209671_1001114_pt1 | contig 21315 bp, 9 predicted proteins | sample WorMetHERISLAND2_2_FD_187401 | JGI IMG/M metagenome (GOLD analysis project Ga0209671, IMG submission 187401) | Marine gutless worms symbiont microbial communities from Max Planck institute for Marine Microbiology, Germany - Olavius geniculatus... | ecosystem: Host-associated > Annelida >... | reverse complement strand
GACAGCCGGTAGCAACCTCTAAATATTAACCAATTTCCATGAAATTTTGTACAGAATTTTTTTTCATAAGATGCAACAAAATGAGAGGGTGCCCCATGAAAAAATCCAAACTTCATATTTTCTGAACCACCCTACCCCTGTGCCATGCTGATTCGCCTCCAGACTCATTTGCCCCCTGGCTGATTTGCACCCGCACCTTGGATGATTAATCCCCTGGCTCATTCGCCCCTCACCCTGGATGATTTGCCCCCATTGAGTAATATTGGTTTAATGTAGACTACTTTCGGAGTGTTTTGTTTTAGTTTATGCCTTATAGAAAGATGACAACTACAGTGTATCAATAAGACAACTGATTAGTAATCATTTCAATTAACATTACATGTGATAAAAATTGTAAGCATAATAAGTGATTGCAGCATTAAAACAAAAGTCAGTCATCTCAGTGAGTGAGTGAGTGAGTGAGTGAGTAGGGTTTAACATCCCACCCAACACAGTATAGGTCATTTCGGGAACGGCCTTTTCAGGCAGAACGCACACAAACACAATAATGGAATGGTAAGTTTAAACTTTACAATAAACAGAAAGTTTAATATACAGAAACACGAAACACAAAAATACAAATATGAGGTTAGCATAAAATTGTAAGAACTCCATTATACACGTGCATATGTAATTAACATAATGGTGGTTCTAATAATCTTCCCTGTTATCCTCCGGACAGTCATCAATGTGATAATGCTGTCTATTGAAGGACAGGGGGCTCCATAGCAGCGGCATCATAGGCTAAAAATAGCTACAATTTTTCAACAGACATCTGCAAATTTCTGATATAGCCTAATTCCAGCAGACACTTGCAAATTTCTGACTATTTCAATTTTGTCTTTTCATCAGAATGGTAATTTTAGCCGCAAATAGACCTATTGCATTTGTAGACATACTTATGACAATTTTTCAACGGGGGTGACTCTTCCAAGATGAGGAGGCGAATAAGCCAAAAGGCGAACAAGCCAGGGGGGCGAATCATCTAAGGTGTGGGGGCGAATCAGCACGAAGGTGAAACTGCAAAAAACCAGGCACCTATGTGCAATACCATATCATTCTATCTATAACAACCTTAATCGATGCATCTATATCACAACATAAACAACTATTACCAATGTTACTTGCAGCCAGTGTTAACTAAGTCTCCTTTTATAGTTACTCTGAAGTAATGAAATTAAAAATACGACATCATTAATTAGACAAAAACACATGGGAACTGGGCAACAACATCCAGAGTGAAATTATAAATACGAGAATAGTATAATGTTTAAATGATACTATCAACAGTTAACCTTGTGTTAACTACTCACAGCGAGTCGTTCACAGATGGCAGACTTCTGCTTGTCACTGAGCAAGTCGGACAACACGATGCGATCATGAAGCTGCAGAATTATCTGACCCGCAGAATGTCCGTCCGCCATTATATCCTACAGTTTTCACGTCACATCAACAGCGATATAACATGATAGTGAATGCCATTAAATACCGTGCCAGATATGGGTGATTTTTGGCAGGACTTTGATGTCCGATGTGGCGATGACCTTGAACTTTGACATACGGCATACTGACAGCTCCTGCCGTAGGAATGCTTGTGCACAAATTTTTTGGTTATTTTCTACGACACTTTCAACTTTCCAGTAAAGAGCTGATATGGCAAAGACAGATGAACCAGCAATATTCATAATGCAGCCCATTAAGACAGTTAGTCAAGTTACGACCCTGCACAGGACAGATGAATAAACAGGCAAGACGCCTATAACTGTGGCCCATTAGGATGGCCACACAATAGAACTGCTTAATGCCTAAATGCTCCGAAATGACTTATCTTTACTGCACTAATTACAAAACTTCAATTTTTCAAACACAGTGCTGCCATACCCAGCACATTGTAGAATCACATATTAATGTGCAGCATCTCTGCCAACGCTGTAACTCAATCTCTCACTACTTATTCTACATTCACAGTTAAGATTTACTCAAAACACATTCACAATAGATGCTACCTTGACAGTTTTCTCCAGTTTCTCGTATGACCCAGAGTGACAAACCTTCAGCAAGTCAACTATGACATCTCCTTCGATTACCTATCACAATCATCATGAAAACATTATGCCAACCAAATAAAGTAAATGCTAAAAATAACTATAAATAAACTGCCATCTACCTTTTCATGCAATTCTCACTAGAACAACTGTCACAAGAAGACTTGATTCCCAAGTTATAATGAAAAATTGACATGAAAAGTTCAAATGCAATCAATACATTCTCTACTGCATCGATATCTGACAAGTGAAATATCCAAATCAAAATGATTCAGAATGGCCAGAAACAAAATGTGTCATAACTGGCATATGGACAAATATGCCATTTAATCCAAAAATGTGTCATGCACAGCATCACAAATGCTGAAATAAACTGAAAGTAAAAATTATTCATGTGACAGGAATAGCTTCTGCATTCAACAGGCATCTTGGGACAAATTTCTTGTACAATACATGGGACGAGATGGGCATTTTCATCACTTCACTGAAGCTAAACAAAAAAAATGCACAATTGGAAGACAAGACAAATTTTAAAAGAACCAGCATCCAGCAAAAAAGTTACAGAGCAACAAGATGTGAAGCAATCACCCCAGCCACTTCGACAACATCAGCCTGGCTGACTCCATCCTTGCCCTTGAGTCTTGCAGCACTTTGCAGAGTGGTGATGGCTTTACGCATGTCTCCTTCCGACGTCTCAAGCAATGCCTCCACAGCCTGACACAAGATATTCACACCACAGGTCAAAGCTGTAGATAGCACTTCACGTAAACACAAATCAAAGCTACTGAGCCTTACCTGCTATACTGGGAATTTCACATGGCGCTACCTGCCAACCGACACAAGCGAATGTGCCCCAACTTAATCCCAGCCAGGCAGACCAGCACTCGATGTAACTATCCTGGAAGGATGAGAGGCTGAGTTGACCTGGGAGGTTAGCTATAGGCCAACTGCATATGGTCAACCATATAAGTAGTATAAACCCGAAACTGCATTAAGCTTGATGTCAGCCTGTCATTATAAAACCAATATTTCTAAAACACTTGCAATGTATCAAACATCAATAGCAGTAATAAACAGTAACCAACCATATCAAACAACAAACGCGAACGTCCTTTGGCACTGAGTGCGATTACTATGGGCCTCACAACAGAGATGCAACTGAGACTAAGATCTGAAGACCAAGACCAAGACCAAAAGCAAGGTCTTGAAACCAAGACCAATCTTGGCAGCTCTAATAAAATTTAAACGTAAGCAGCATCACCTCATCACTGCACTGCATATCCTCCGCCACGCAGATTTCCTTCAGCCGTTGCCTCAGGATGTCGTCCGACAGCGGCTTAAATCGGAACTTGGCACAGCGTGACGTGATCGGCTCTATAATCCGACTGACGTAGTTACATATCAGACAGAAGCGGGTCGTCTTTGATTCTTTCTCCATCGTTCGCCTCAATGCTGCCTGCAGACATACACGATTACATGTACAGTGAGCAAGTGGTTTCTGAATGACACATTAGCAGTTGCATATGGATTAAGGAAGCAGGGAGCTAGGTGACAGGAAGCAGCAATTTTCCAACAGGCAGCTGCAAATTTCCAAAAATGGAGATTTTAGATGCTAATAATTTCAATTTTTTCCCCAATTTCCATCAAAATCGGGACTTACAGCCACAGATTTTGTATTTGTGGAATAAATTTTCTATTTAAAAAATGTTACCGACAGGCTAAAATGTTGGAGAGGGCCTGAAAGGCAAATGTCCCACTACCCAAATGACCATGTGCAACCAAGAAATAATAATAATCTCAGTGAACATTGTCCAGATTTGGACATTGCACTAATACATGCTTCACTCTTGAGTGTTTTTCACACAGGTATGACAGCATGCTGAGTCTATTGAGACTGCATGGAAGAGCTTCACTGTTTGTAAGGGTACTGATGACTCTTATGAAATACTAGAAATTTTGGGCAACCCAACGTGTCCACCCGGCGCCCTAAGTCTGATTTGGGGGACAATTTAGGGGCTCACATTCCCCTTGTAACAAAGTCACGTGACCCGAACTCCAACACATTAGCATACGCAAAACACGCAGTGTCGACTTAGGGTGAGTAGACATTAGCCAGCTAACTGTTGTCATTAGCGGACCACAGTTCACCTAAATTTTTTGTTAAACGCAAGAGGAACGGTAGTTTATAACGCCATTTACTGCTTGTAAATATCTCCATCCGTTCCAAAGATATTCGCGCTCAAAGTTGAAAGTTGTCCTAAATCGCACCAAATTTTGGACGTTCTTCGCTATCCCAAATTGTAAGGGGGTGATGCCCCCCCAAAAGTTGTACACACATTATCAGCCCCATTTAGCACTATGTCACGTGGCAAAGTTTCATTAGGCTACTCCCTTTGGCTTCAAAGTTATAGTGGCTAATTCGCTAAAATTTAAGCCAATTTTTGACCCCCTTTGAAAAAAATTGTAAGGGAAACCTCCATCCTGGTGGGGGTGTGCTAGTAAGACTTAGTCATTCACTAGCGTGTGTAAAAATTTGGGGGCGCAGCACCCTCTAGGGGCTGAAATATGTCTTCAGAAAAAGTCCATTTGGGTGGGTATGATTCGACATTGAGATATCCACAATTAGTGGACCAAAGTTCAGTGAACATTTTTCGCCTAATGCCAGAGAAATTGCGACAGATCATGTACTTAGCCGATTTTGAAGATCTTCATCCGTTCCGGAGACATTTGCCATTAAATTTTGAAGTCGACCAAAATTGGGCTAAATTTTGGATGCTTTTGGCCCCTAAATTTTTTTTGGGAGGCTCCCCTGAAATTTTGGATCGGTATTACAAAATTAAACAGTTCCGAGCATCGTGCAAAATTTTGCGGCAATCTATCAACAGAGCTTGAAGATCTCGTGAGGAAAAAAATATAAAAATAAACGCCAGCAAAACATAAGCCCGCTCCAAAAGCTATCACTTCCAGGAGGATTAACAAGTGTGTAAAAGCATCACCTGCGCAGGTGAAGTCATTGAATCTGCTTCATCAAGAATTACAATCTTAAACGGAGGACAAGGCTTCCCGCTGCAAGCAAGCACAGACAACAGCGTTATTCACGATGAACAAGCACGGCTACACTAACCACAGAAAGCTAGTATAGCCATTTCAACTCACAGCAATATTAACGGTAACTGATTACCTTACTCGAAACTATTCTGTGTAAAATCGATCCTGTTTAGCTAAAATACAACACTGAAAGTATAAACTGCAAACTAAACTGAAACTATTACCTGTTCAAATTTTTAACTAACTGAAATCAAATGAAGTATGAGGGTCATCCCAAAAGTTTCCAGCCTCGACATATTAGACAATAATATTTTCCACAATCTATACATCAGTGAAACGTAAATCCTTTACTGACTCATACAAGTCTGTAGCGGTTATGACGTCATTGTACTTTATGACGTCAATAAGCACTAAACCGAAACGATTTCAAGTGCTAACACAAACAGCATAAAGTCAGGCTCGCTGTTGCATGACAATTTTCAGTCTGTAGCTGTATTTTGTAAAAGTGGGGCCACGGGAATCTAATTTTGTAAAAAAAACTCTGACAAGAACGTATATGAATTTCTCATTTCATATGTGAATATACGATAGCTTAAATTTGTGCTGGCCGCAAATAAAAGCATTTGAATGAATTACGGTTTCATGCAAAAATGAAGGGCGGTCAAAGATTTCTGAGTGTCAATATATTGCATAAAAACTTTTTATTGTCTATACATCAGTAAAACGTGTCGTGCCTTCCTTGCATATTTGTATGAACAGCTTGTAGAAGTGATGCCATTGTAATATACAACGTCATAGAGCATTAAGCTGAAATGATTTGGAGCATTAATGCAAGCAGCAATTGAATCAGGCTGGTAGGTGCATGAAACTTTTTCAGTCTGTAGCTGGATTTACCAACCTGGGGCTCCGTGGCATCTGATTTTATGAAAGCCCTGACGGTTACGCTTATGAATTTCTTATTTGAGTCAGTAATTATACTATAGTCTAACATGCGGTGGCCGCAAAAAACAGCATTTCAGATAATTACGACGTAATGCCAATATTTAACAGTATCAGAAACATGTTATTAAAAGTATTACTGTTAATTATATCAGTTGTGTTAATGAAAAGCAAATCAAGATTTGTGACTAGTTACATAGGCCCCTGATGAGCAGGGGGTTGGGAGCGAGTGATGACCTTGAACCCCTAAAATAGGGGGTTTTAGTAATTTTGTTAGCAATTTCGGGCAGTGACACACATTTTAAGACTGAATTTCATATAAAATTATTATTATTTTATTGCATGCTGTACACGAATTGCCAAAGTGGCAGGACCGCTGCTATTGCGTGTCACGTGAGCTTTGCTCAAGTTACTTGTTATAGTTTAACTGTAACAACAGTGTAATAGCGCAGTGCAATGCGAAAAATGTGTCATCATGCGTTTATATTTTTCCACATTTTGATTTTGTTTAATAACGATTATTACATCTACGGCTTGACTCACTCTGGCCGAATGCCGCTTGCAGTCAGCTGAGCAAATGCCTTCACCTTGTCACGAATGACACTGATACCGCGCTCATCAGACGCGTTCAGCTCAAGCACTCGATCTCGCATCATATCACTAACACACCAACAACGATCAGCAGTAAACAAAACAGCAAAAAAGAGTAATGCTTCATATTTGTAGCAGAGTTGAGAAACACGGGTATAAACAACCAAAATGACAGTGGCTTTTATTCAATAAAACCACCTGAAAACCCCTTAACTTTAGTTTCTGGTTCCACCAAAAATGAAATGTTTTGTTAACAACTTTAATCGACAAGTGCTAGTACATTATTTGACGTTGACAGCATGTAGTAATATTTTAAAATCCATGGAAACCCCAGAACCTATCTAGTAAAATTTTAAAAAACCTAAGTTTAATGTGAAAAGCAACAACCCAATTTAAAAAATGGTTTTTACAACACAGGCTCAATGGCACAAACTTCTCCTGGTCAAAGGGGACCATGACACTTCATCGCGCAACACTTAATCGCACAACAGTTAATTGGCGACATTTCATCGAACAACAGTTCATCGCAACAATTTTTCATCATGCGACACTTCATTGGGTGAGCAGTCGTCCACACATCCAGCACCGTAATTAAATGTAATTAACCTTATACTTGGTCGACTAGCAGCGGACTCTAGACTAATTATCATTGAAGCACTACATAAAGCCCCTGTTCAATTTATAATTTAACATTATCTATGCAGTCTTGGATGTCGTATCATGGATGTCGTATTCAGTACTAGAACTGAGAGTAAACTAACTTGTTATTTATCATTATTTCAAATTGCCTACACTTAATCGAGAAAGCACGAAAATGGTTGCAGAACTACATTGTGGCATTGCCAGAAGTTTCACATGAAAAATAATTATGGTGCTGTAATTCTTGAGAACTCTGAACTACACGAACATTGCGTAAACCATTTAAGTTTATTGGAAATAACATGTTGTAATCGTGTTATGTGTTTTTTTATTTTAACTAACATGAAGGTAACTATGCACTATATAAACAGTACGTAAACAGTGACCCTACACAATATTAAGTAATTTTGTGTTTGTGTTTGCTGTGAATAATAGTTTGTCAATGTCAACATCTGTTGTCTTTCTGTGTCATTTCACTCATATGCCCGATTAAATGTCGCACGATAAAGTGTCGTGCGGTTAACCGTCGTTCTGGTTAATTGTCGCCACGATCAACTGTCAGCCGATGAACTGTCGCCGATTAACTGTCGCACGATTATGTGTTGTGCGATGAAGTGTGGCAGCACTGGTCAAAGTATAAAGAGACAATTAACATTGAATTTACCACAAAATGGCAGGCAATTTCACAGCACTGCTGAAGCACAGGCATGATGATTATAAAAAGAATCTGGAATTGATCTGTATCTGTAGTCAATAAAATGACTAATTTATGAGCAGTAGTCTACAGGAACATAAACTATGGCTGTCAATCTTTATAAGAATAATACCACAATAAGTACTTTTAGCATGTTTCAAACAAACAATATATCCATCCGTTATTACCAGTAACCGAATCTGGAAAAATCATCTGACATGATCTCCTAAAAACTGATGTAACAGTTTGTTTCTACAGGCCGGCCCTTTCTTAATATCCAACTGGGGGGCACATATAAATATCAAATGATTAAGCACTGGAAAAAATGACAAGCAATAAATGCAGTTACCCGAAAAGTTCCTTTGCCACAGCAAGAATGGTTGACGTTTTGCCAGTGCCAGGAGGACCATAAAACAGCAGGTTTGGTAACTAATGAACAAAAGAAAACAATGAATCGTATTACTAAAACTAAAACACAGGAAAAAAGAAGAACATCATAAAACATCACGACTACAAATAACCAGATAAAACAAATGTCCACAGAAAAACTGCACAAAATATACACACAGGCACTATGCACTAGGCAGTAACAGAAAACTATGTTGATGCAATGCCAACATACATCACAACAATCTACCAGACCTCTGGCCATTTAAGCTGAAATATGCAGTGTGCACACCAGTCACTCCTGCCACGGTGAATGTTCACACCGATTCTGTTATCTCTACACCTTATCACTTCTGACTCTGGAGCCAGACAGACAGCGGGTGACACTTCTTTCAATTCAGGAGATTCCGCAACATAGAGAGAGAGAGAGAGAGTTTATTTACCAAAACAACAATACAGTAAATAAACATACAATAGTAAATAACATATGATAGTTGATGCAAAGGAATTACAACCTGGACTCTTATGTGGGTTGAACGCTGTTACCTTCGCGTCATCACGATGTAAAAGTACAAGTTGCTAATACTACTGGCCAGTCACAGTATATTCAAAATTTTTGCTTGGGGCCAGCAGTACCAGTGATATTGCCGGAAAGTGAAGAAAAGAATTCTGGAATATACCACAATAAATTCACGATAGTCCAACAAACTAATGCTGTCTTTCAAGAATTTACCATCAACTGGTACCAACCAAAGTGAATGCTGAAATTGGTGCATTCTCTATAAAACAGTGACTTACTCATCACAACTAAACAACTTTTTGTCATTACTCACATCAGAGCCCTGCAGAGACTTTTTCAAGACAGCAACAACTTCTTCCTGGTACGCGACGTCATCGACTGACTTCGGCCTGCTGTTGGCAACCACACACCATTCATTCAACCAAATCAATCTCAATAACTCTGTAATGTACTAAAACGTATATGTATATGTACTATAATCATTTTATCCATTCGCACTGACAATGACACAAATAAGAACACCTCAATGAAAACATTGGTGGCTTAGCAGACAGCTTGTGATTTTGAGTCCTGGTTTCGCCATCAGGCTACAACCCTGGGCAACTTGTTCACATCCACTAAAAATCATGAAAGCAGAGTCATTCACAGAGCAGGCAGTAAAAACTTTGGGATTGCACCTTGCATAATTTTTACACAATACAGGCATGGTTGGATGCCTTTCCTATAGCTAAGACAGCAGTCTATGCTGATGCCCTGTACTGTACACATTGTAATATATATGCTAAACAGATGTTCTAATTTTACATAAGCACAGCTATTTAATTCTGATAATTATGCCACAGTTACATCAAATATTAAGTTCCAGCATACCGTAACCAATAACCATTCTCAGTTCTGTGAAATTCAGTGTCATTCTCTTACACTGTAGTACATGTACTCATAACCATGCTGCAATTACTCATGTCAGACACACTAACAGTATAATGATGAACTGTAATGGTATTACCAATATAACAATGCAATGCAATAAATAAAAATGCATTATCGCAGTGAAGTATAGAGCAACTATCGGTTAATATTACGAGCCAGAATGATGCACAAGATAATCAACTTTGGTACTGGTACTTACTATTTCTCGACCCAAGGTTGTAAAGGCTTGCGTTTGTGTGTGTCCTTGCTAGATGCAGCTGCTCCACTGCCTGATGGCTGTAAATCCTTCGGTTTTACAAAAGCACCCTTTAGGAATGCATCCATAATGAGCAGACCTGAAAAAACGCAGCAAAAGTTAGAGCAAATTACACTGTTAAAATGAGCCTGGCAAAAATTAACAGTGAAATTGACTCATCAAAGCAACACACTCAGATAACTGTTGCAAATTCTGTAGTTCGCTCAGAAAAAGCATTTCAGTGGCATACATTTTTACATGGCCACTTAACTGTCTGAGCTGTACATAATATTATTTTGTTTCATAAGCCAATGGTCAGCTGAGGAATTCAGCAATTTATAGGGCTCACAGCCTTCTGAGCCACTGAATTTCGAGCCGAGCTATGTAATTTGCCCTTTGCCATGAAATTTTGATATCTCTGAAAAACTATGCAGAAGTTGAGTAATGACCGTATGATGGCTTGATGATGTAATTATTAGACTAATTATACCACAGAAGAAATCAAACTGAATTTCCTAAAACTCCACAGACCAGTTCACAAAATGAAGTGTCTATGATCACGGCGGCCGTATCATAAGCCGCCGATTGCCTATGATCACGCCAGCCAATAGCAAGAGCCAATACAGTGGTTAGCTATTTTTAGAACATCTATGGGCATGGGCATAGATTAGAAAGGTGGCGCTAGTGGTTAGGGTTAGTTATTGCAGCTTATTCAGTTTTGTTAGATATGTTAAATTTTTAGGGTGCAAATTTAAGGATATTTCGTACAATTATGTAGCCATAAATGTACACCCAAATTAAGGTTGCAACATTGGTTATGAATTCGAACCTAGTGCTGCCAGGCTTGACTGGCCGACTGGTATGAAGGCGTAATACAGTGTTTTTCAACCGGGGTTCCGTGGAACCCCAGGGTTTCGCGAGCATCTGCCAAGGGTTCCGCAGCTAGCCAGTAATAAATAAGCTAGCATGCGAAATCTTGCCAAACAATGTGGTAGAAATACTCATCATGAAATATTTTGTTCAAAATTGCGTTTCTACGCGTTTATTTTTGCATAGACCAACTCTGTTAAATCATTTTTGCTGTTAGTAGTCTTGGCGTATTTGCATTTTTAGGAGCGTAGGCTTTCTATGCACGACATTGGGCATACTCCGAGGATAAGTGCATTAGGCCTATCGCAAATAAAGACGAAGAAAAGAAAAAAACGCACTGATTAGGTTTGGGCCTATGGTTACGAAATCGTTTGACCATTTACTTAATGAATTCAATTCTTTAAACACTATGCTAAGGAAAATTAAAAAGGCACGTATCTTTAACGAGGACATCCACATGATAAATTTTTTCAGTTGGTATGGCGGGGGCTAAGAGGCCGTCGTCGATCGCCTCGCCCGTCGTGTTACGTTAAATACAATAACGTACTGCTACCTGTTAATGTGGTCAAATTTAATATTGGTCATCTTTGCTTGCTTTGTCGTCCTCACAATGGCTTTGCTCTGCTAGGGAAATGAGTCTGTAGACACCCCGTAGCTTCAACCTCGCGTATGTCGCTGGACTCAACGGATCAATGCGCATGGGGTTCCCTGAGTGACCTCCACACTTGTTCAGGGTTCCGCGGCAACAAAAAGGTTGAAAAACACTGGCGTAATACCTTGGCATTGTACCTTGCTAAGGTTGATCTCATCAGTTGCTAGCTGCCGTGATCACGGCTGCCGTAGGCATACTGCCTGCCGCAGGCAGCCTCTTACGACAGCCGTGACCATAGGCAATCGACGGATGCGATCACGGCCGCCGTGATCATAGCATCGTCCTTCACAAAATTCTGTGGCTCACCGCAGCAAAATCGTCCAAATTCCATGGCAAACTGAAGCCTTCCATTTGTGCGTAAGCTGAGCTCTATCCTGTTTAGAAACCTCAGTTGCTTTCGGCAAGTTTACAGTTGTTTTTAGCATTTAGTTCTACCGGCTAGAAGACGGGCATCCGTTTTAGTCACTAGTCAATCCCATAGATGCGCAGATCCCAAAATTTTGAGTCACCGTGTGTGGACTGCGCATGACTTACAGTTTTACACGATTGAGTTCAATCGCTGAGTGCGTGCACAAAATAAACAGAATGAGATTTCTGCCACCAAACAACAAATAACGTCAAAATAAATCACACAACAAAACTGTTCCAATCGGCGCTAAAATGAATCAAAGTTGCTTGTACCGGTCAGAGGGTCAGCGTTGTCAACGAATCTCGGGAAGAGAGGTAAGTAACGTGTTTTTAACGCTTAACTAATTTTTATATATGTTTATCATGATGAAAAATTTTACGCAATATACACTTTTATAAAATAACAAGATAAATTGATCGGTTTTACCACACAAAGTCCACAATATACATAACCCACACACTGCTATAGTGGGTCATGTCCGGTATGATTTAGCCAGGTAGTATATAAAAGCAGTTTTCCTTGCGCGTGACAGTGCAGTGTCTTTCGTTTCTGTTTACTTTTGTTAATTTTTGGTGCACTTGTTTAAGATTATCTGAAGAAAAATGGTGAAACAAATCAAATCAATGGTAATAGCATTTTATGAGTAAGCATCGTATTCGTAGGACTTTGTGACGTTGCAAAGAAACCTTTTATCGCAGGACTTTTTCGCTCAGAGGGGGCGTGTTAATTTGTGGGCGTGGCACACGTGTCAACGTTTATTCGTCAGTGATAACGAAAAGCTAGGTTGTGTTACACTTATTCACTCCAAGTTCATCTACTCCAAATCCAGGTAAAAGATGGACTTGGAGTAAATAAGTGTAATTGTATTAAAACCTGAGGCGCGTTTCGCACTTTTTATTTCTCTGAGAATCTCTGAGATTCACTGAGAATATCTGAGATGCTGTGTAGAATTCGCGTTTCGCACCTGCCTTTTTTCTGAGATGCTCAGAGAAACACTGAGAATCTCAGAGAAATAAAAAAGTGCGAAACACGCCTCTGGCTGTATACTGATTGAAGGTATCATGTAGGTGGCTAGCAGTTGCTTTTTTGTATCCATGACAGACAGTTGACATTAACCACCGTGGCAAGATTACCTGATTGGACCACTGTCAAAATCGCTTTTAACCACCTTTGATTGTTAGAAATGTATTGGTTATGTGATAATAAACCTATTTCAGTGTGTGGAGACAGTTTTTTTTGCAGAAAATCACTTTTTGTTTTTTACTACAATTAGCTTTATGAGTTCATTTAGACCTGTTTTTAGATTCAAAATTGTAACAGTTACACTTGATCTCTCACCACTGTGACTCGATCATCAGTGTATGTGCCTTGATGTCAGAATGTTTTACACCACACATGAAATGACATTATTTTGCATGACATGATTATTACGAGTATAACAACAACTACGAATTACGAATATCATATAAACAAATTGAACGGAAGTGGTCGACTGGGTCAACTCATGTGCACTGTCAGTTTTGCATAGTGATGTGCTGAGTGATTATTTTCATAAGCTATAATAGTTATCACCAATGCTGCAAGTTGACTGTAAGCCGAAATATTTGTGACCATGTTGTTCAGCACTCGCTGCAACTTGTCAGTGATAGCCTTTGGAGCCCCAGTGAAAATGACATTGCAGTAGTTGACTCGAGACATTACAAAGGCGTGCACCAGTGTCATAGGAGACTCCGTACTGAGTGTACGCTGGACATGTCGAAGTTGACAAAGATGTTAGAAGTAGGTCATGCTGACTTTTGTGACGTGTTTCTTGAGGCTGAAATTGGCTGAGAACTCTCAACTCCCAGTACTCTGACATGCTGACTTGGATGAATAGTATCAGCAGCAAGCTGTAGGGAAGGATAACAACCACCCTCCTGCGAGAGAGCATGTCTCGTACCAGCCCAGAGAAGTTTAGTTTTGTCCATGTTCAGCTTCAGCCGATTTGCAGACATCTAATGGTTAATGTCAGTGATGCACTATTGAAGCCTGACGATGGTTGATGTCCTATTATTGCGACTACAGCACAAATACAACTGTGTGTCATCAGCAAATGAGTGTATTGTTACTTGGTGCTTATTTGCTATGTCTTCCAGATCAGATGTATATAAAATAAACAACCTTGGCCCAAGCACTGATCCTTGTGGTACTGAGCACAATATATGCGCAAAATGACAACATCAAACCACCATACAGCACCTGAAATGATCTGTCCGGCACATAAGACTTGAACCACTGCAGAATTGTACTACTTAAACCAAACTGTCATTCAAAGCATAGTAGGAGTAGTTTGTGGTCAATTGTATCAATGCCATTATGCGCCGCCGTGTGCAAACAAGCATTAATTAGTGACAGGTGCCGTATTTGAGCTGCCATCTTAGAATAGACCAATTGTATGTGTGGGATTTAAGTAAGTTCACAAGGAGTTCCAAATAGGTGGACCAGTGTGCTCTACAGTTCAATTATTGTCAGTTGAAGTTTATTTTTTTAATCAAATTGAGATCATCATTTAGGTTGTATTTTGTTGTATGCACTCAGGATGAACTTGAAGCTGCTTTCAAGGAGGCTGGCAGTCATGCTGTATTTGTTGATTTCTTCGCCACGTGGTGTGGACCATGCAAGATGATTGCGCCAAAACTGGAGGTATTTTGTTAAGAACTATTTCATTTTTTTGGTCACATTTATTTCATCGTGTATGTTTGTGTAAATGAGTTCATTTACTATTTAGTCATTGTTTTGTGCCATTATACTGTAATTTTCCAAAGTGATAAATGAACTGCATCCAGCCAAACCAGAACTTCTTTGCTCTTGCTGTCAGCAAAGCTCCTAAATTCCCTTACACCAGGGCTTTATGCATAACAACGTCGTAGATTAGTTTGGACGTAAGGCCCACGTCGCGACTAACTACTTCCAAACTAGAAAGTTGCGTTCGACGGCATGCAAAACGCTATCATAGCGAGCGACTAACTACTACCGACGTAGTTGACTCTGGAATTCCCTGGCTAAATGCACTCTGCCTCGGCCGGCCTGCAACTAAAAACAGATATGGCCTGACTTGTCGTCTGCTGCAGTCTCGGGCGTGCTCGAGCCTAGTTACAGCTCCATGGGCTAAGTAAGAATGCGCGATGCGAATAAATGAAAATTATCGAACGCTAAAAGTTTTATTCAGCAACTTTTAATACTGCAGTTAGTTTCAGTAGTGTAATTGACTTACCTGAAGTCCTTTACAACGCATGACGTGATTGCAGATTCTCCTTAGCGACGTTAATTTACATTGACAACGACATACTAAATATTTACGACAGGTCGCTGGAGCGACGAGTTAGTTCGGACGTAGGCATCTGACTAGTGCTACGACGTCGTTATGCATACCGACTTAGCACTACGTCCGATGTAAATCGATTTTAGTTTGGAAGTACAGCTACAACGTTGTTATGCATACGGCCCCAGTTCTCTGCTTAAATCTCTGCACTGGCTTAAAAGAAATGAGCATGTTGAGCATAAAATTTTCTCTGTTATCTTCAGACTTATATACCGCTTGATCTATCATCATATCATATATCTAGGTTCTCAATCAGTCATGTTGCCACTATCTGTGATGTTTAGTTCTGTGTGCTTGTTGTGTGTAATGCATAAGTTTTGGTTAACATTGCAAGTTGAACTCTGCTTTGACTAGTTCAGAGCTGAAATGATTTATCTGCCTACTGTATGATACCAGTTCCAGTAGTAACTACTTGCAGCGTACTACACTAACTTAGCATGTTGCATAGTACTTTCCGGCAATTAATGTGTAACTATGATAGTTATTATGTTTTACTTAGAGCTGATACTTGTTAAATTTTTTTTTGATTAATCTTTAAAAAATTAACAGAATTAGGGATCACTCTTGAACATTCTTGTAGTCTGTCAGAAGGACCCCGAACACTGCAGAATTTAACTGCTGGTGAACTAATAAACTAATGCAAAGTTCGAAAGTGACAATAATGCAGTCTATATATACATACAGTAGTCATATTGGTAGTCTGATCATAAGATTTTACTAGGTGCAAACTGAAAACCTAACACTAGACAAGCAATGCAGAACCAGTACTACAAAACTTTATGACATGTTGTGTGTGAAAAACACAAATTAGTGACGTTACGTTTACTGAATACTGATGTTAAGAAAGTCCAAAAATTTTGTTTGAATTTTAATCCATCAACAATAATATAGTCAAACAAATTTTAAGTTATCACTCGATTAGTTAATTGCTAATTTCTGCAGGCCTAGTTTTACTGTGTTACCTTACAAAATTGCAGACAAGGATTAACTCTCGGTGATAACCAAATAGGTGTTTCTGAAGTGAGCAGACGAGTAGCAGAGTGAGTGACCTTGATGTCATGCTCATCTGGTCCAAATGCAGTTTTTATTTGTTATTACTGGTGACTGGTGAAAGCTGACCTGTAATTCAATTCATGTATAATTGGCCGGAGATTATTTGTGTGTGTATGGCATTAGCTGTTATGATGGCAGTTTTTCTGTGTGCTTTGCAGACAATGGCATCAAAGTATAAAAACGTAATGGTACTGAAGATCGATGTTGATGAGTGTGAGGTATGTTCCCAATAACTGACTGAGTTATTGTTAATTTAGCTTTGTTGATCTCCGTTTAATGGCTGGCAGATTTATGCCTGTCTCTTCTGCTGGCTGCTCCTATCTTCAGCTTGTGTCTTTTCATAGCCCTTGCTTCTGATTTTGCTGAGCTCTTTAAAGCTGATATTGCCAACTTATTTAGTTGTACTGTGCTATGTGTAGTTTGCATGCATAAATTAGTGAGTTTATGTCATCATTTGAAGCAACTTTGGCATTTGCATATTTTTCAGAAGATCATTCATATTGAAACTTTCGAGTTTGTGTTCTTATCATATGTATGCTTTACTGTCGTAGTTTAAAGCTGATTGGCAATTGTTGCAGGTTATTGCAGAGAAGTATGAGATATCAGCTATGCCAACATTTATTGTTTTCAAGAACGGGCAACAGGTTTGTGGCCACTGAGATAGTCATCTCGGTGCTTTGATCATTTTGATGTTGCAGTTTCTCTATTTTTTTATTCAGTGCTTGAAAGCCGTTGCTTTGGCATTCTACAAGTAAGGCATTGTTTTGCAAAATTTTTAGCTGCGGAAATTCCAGAGACTGCTTTGGTGATTGAGCCTGACCCAGACGAACTTGTGGAAAATCAGGCTGCTTAAGAAATTGCAGTTTGAGTGCCGCTGGAATTTTTTTTTATAGTTTTGTGAAATAAATGTTAACATTTATCACTTGTTGTGAGCACTAAATTCACATCTGCCATGCACACAACATCGCCCAATTCGGAGGATTCGTGCATTTGGAGAAGAAGAAGAAGAATGCTAGAATCAGCTGCATATTTTCACTTCGACTTTAGTGGCTGTTGTTTGACATGCGTCAGGTGGACATGCTTCTTGGTGCCGATGCTAACAAGGTGGAACAATTGATGGCAAAGTACAACTGAAGTTAATTCCACGTCCACATTGTTTTCGTCATCAACTCTGTTTTGTCCTGCTTTCTGTCTGCTGTAGCTGGTAGCTTTCTGCTTATCTACAGGCTGGGCCAAAAAACGTGCCACTTTACTGTTGTCCATATCTTCGCCAGTTATTGACTGATTTTCAAAATTCTTTCGCTGACACACTCTGCAGACAATTTGCGATAGTGATTATTATAGATCCCACCATGCCGTAAATGCGTCTCTACACTACCTCATGAAATATCAATAAAATATGCATGCATAACGATAATAACAAACATTGTGGTTAAATGGAAAAAACACTTTGGGCCAACATTGCAGTGAATGGTCTGTATGAGACTAAACTGTGTGGGTCTAACACAGTCTAGTGTCATACAGATCATTCATTGCAAAGTTGGTCTGAAGTGTTTTTTTCAATTTAACCACAATGTTTGTTATTATCGTTAGTTTTTGCTTACATTTATATTTCACAAGGTAGTGTAGAAATGCATGTACTGTGTGGTGGGATATATAATAATCACATTATTGCAAATTGTCTGCAGAGTGTGCCAGTGAAAAAATTGTGAAAATCAGTCAATAATGGCGAAGATGTGGACAAAAGTAAACTGGCATGTTTTTATGGCCCACTGTGTATAATGCTGGGTCACTGTGTCTGTCACTTTTTCTGCCTACTATTTAGTTTCACTGTCCAGTGATGTTTCTGTGTATTAGCTGTACTGTCTTAATTATTTCTAACTTATTGGCCAGGTTGTGTTTGCTGCTGATAACTTGTCATGTCTTAGGTGCATCGTAGTTTGATGTCGATCTTCGATTTGTTGCTCATTGTCGATTACAGAGTGATGCATAAAAAGTGGAATATACATGCTTTACACAGGTCGAGCCATTGGACAGTTCAGGAAGTGATTAACCTCGATTATTGCAATGCATTATGGTTTTATTGAACATGTTGTAATCGTCATGCTTAATTGTTTATGTCCAATTGCTCGATCGACGTCAATTACGAATGTTCCATTTTTTATTCACCAGCTTCATGTCGATCTTCAGTTTGTTCAACATTGTGACATATTTCTTGGTTGATGTTGTGCTCACGAATGTGGGTGGTCCAGCTTTTCGTACATTCTTAATGAAATAGTCCATTCAGATGGTGCAGCCATTTGTTGTGTTGTTTTTGTAAATCTGAGATTTTTCGTTATGTCAAAAGTGGTTTGTTATCTTGATAATCTTGGATTTTTTCCTGTTCACTTTTTTGCATTTGTCTGTATTTTCTAAAGTTGCCCATTTCGTACTTTGGTTTATTATCTTATGAAGTTACTTCTGAGTTTTAAACTATTCATTTTTCACATTTATGACTAAGTTGATCCTCATTGGGGCTGGTCCTAAGCATGCCACACTATACTGCACGATGAACAGGAATGTCTGGTTTACTGCATATGTGCAAGATTGTTAAAATGCTCAGATTGTTATCAGTTCTGCTGCTGAATTGAGTTGTTTCATTTCTGAACAGTTTTTGTTAGATGTCCATAGTTCCGGTGTCATCATTGACCTCAAGTTTGTAAACAGTGATAACTATATTTTCTGCTTCAATAAATGCTCCATGTTGCATCACATTGTGAGTTTATATACTGAGTGATTAGATATCTGAGCCAATAGTTGTCAGTGTGTGCATAACTAAAATTGTTTTATGAAATTTTATTTTTGTAATGGCTAATAGCTGGATTTAAACGTGAAAAAGTGAGCTAGAATGTTATAACATAACAAAATAATATTCATACAAACACGGAGAATGTCCAATGCATTTCGATAGTTTACAGTTTATGTCCATATAAATATAATTAGTGAGCTGTTTAGACTGGTAAAAAAAATCAAACGGTTTAATTTCAAATTGTACAGCAGCAATGATCCTTTCATCCTTCTCTATTATTTTAACTAAACAATAGACATTGTCAGTCACGAGACCATTCGAGTCACTATAAATGGTCCATCGTCACCATGCATTTATCTTGCACTGTTATGGGGATATGGCCCCTTAAAGATAATGGTTACCATAGCACATATTTGCACAAAATTTGGCATGTGCATTACGTTGAAGGTCCTACATACAAAAATGCCAAAATATTGAGCAAAAAAATAAAATCCTAGATGGCGGCGGCCGCCATCTTGGATTTTTGCACAAACAGCAATAATTCAGCCGCCAATTGACATAGATTAATGAAATTTAGCAGTAATGTCGTCGGCTGCTACCTGAAGTAGATTGTGTGACCAATGTCGACAAAAATAATAAATTCAAGATGGCGGCCGCCGCCATTTTGAATTCCGTTTATCGCTCATAACTTAGTTGCTATTGCACGTACTTGATATGATATGCGTGTGATTTCCGCTGGGCTGGGGACGGGGTTTCGCCCAGACTAGGCAAGGGAAATAAGAAAAAAGTGAATTGGAAGAGTGTAGGGGGATTTACTACACGGGCTCAGGGAGCATAGACACCCCATAGCTGGTCAGAAAAGTTATATTTCCTTGCTGACCTAGGCCTATTTTTCTGTTACGTTTGACGGTTGGGCTTCGTCTTTGTCGTATACACGACAGCGCAGGAAGGATGTAGGCCTAGACCTAATGATCATAATATTTCATTCAGCTATAAACCTTCGTCAGACGGCAGCAGGTTCACTGATGCTGTACTTACAGTTAGCGGTATTTTACTGCTGCATCTCGCTGCTAGGCGGCGATTGTCGTTTTTACGCACATCATATCGTCACATCTGTCAAACGTTTGTGCACAATGTGGGTACAGACTATAGGCCCGCAGGTTGGGCGTAAGTTGGCGTTAAATGTGGAGAGCAATTTTTTCAATAGATGCATGTTGCATGCAGAAATTAAATAAATGGATGGATAAATAAATAAATAATAAATTTTCAGAAACCAGTCTTTTGGGTTGACAGTATATACCGTGACCTTAAGATCCACTTTTTCAGACATATCATAAAACATCACTAGTAGGAAATTTGGGTAACTGATTTCCGTGTCTGACGTGCTACTATGTTGTGTTCGACGTCACTGATGCCCTGTTTACACGATTTCGCTGTCGAGCACTCGTTGAGCCATCTTCGTCGTGTAAACTGTACAGGGTGGTCCAAAAAACGGATACCCAGTTTTATTTTTGGATAACTTCGGTAATTCAGCACCGATTACAACCATTTTTTCACTGTTACAAGCAGACATTTATGGCGCGTAAACGTGAAGTTCTTCCACCCACCGCACCTTTATTGTGTGACCACATTACCTAGCAAAACAAACACTGTACAGGTGGACACTGCAGCACGATGGAGCGTTAGCGCACACCGCCCGGACCACGATGGACTATCTGAAAAAAGAGCACATCAACTTCATTGAACCTCACATGTGGCCTCTAAATAGTCCTGATCTTAATCCCGTGAATTACGCTATTTGGGGTGCTCTTCAGCAACGAGTCTACCACCAACGACAGTTCAAGACGGTGAAAGAACTGAAGCGAGCGATAGTCGCCGAGTGGCAAAAACTCTCACAGCATTTCATTGATAACAGTATCAATGAATGGTGTCGACGTCTTGAAGCTGTTATCAAAAATGGCGGCGGACACATCGAGCACTGCAACTTAGCTTGAGCAGCCGCACATCATTTTAATACTATCGACAGATAAGTTTAGTCAATAAAACAAAACACTGAACACCCATATTAGCAGTAGTGTTTGTTTTGCTAGGTAATGTGGTCACACAATAAAGGTG
>Ga0209671_1001111_pt1 | contig 21334 bp, 10 predicted proteins | sample WorMetHERISLAND2_2_FD_187401 | JGI IMG/M metagenome (GOLD analysis project Ga0209671, IMG submission 187401) | Marine gutless worms symbiont microbial communities from Max Planck institute for Marine Microbiology, Germany - Olavius geniculatus... | ecosystem: Host-associated > Annelida >... | reverse complement strand
GCGTCGAAGAGGGGTACCCCCCTAAAAAGACGTCATTTTGCCTTTATTGGCTCGAATAATGTGAAAACGGTTGCAGATAGGTACATACATGCTGCTTATCATAACAAGCACTGGTGACAGGCTTTTTAAATTTATCAACATCGATGACCTTGAATGACCTTGAACCCTAAAAATATTGATTTAACATGATTTTTTGGCGATTTTTGGCTGCAAAAGAGTGAATTACAATGAAATGGATGGAGATAGACAATGATTACCTGCGAACAGGAACTGCTATAGGCTTTCGCGCGTTTCGCGAGCTTTGCTCAAATTACTTGTTCCTGTAGAGGACGGCAAGAAAAAAAGGGAAGGAAAGGGAAGGAAAGGAAAGGCACAAAAAGTCACGCAAGCATTATATTTCACCTATTCGTGGGGAAGCCCCCTATAAACGGATTTTCACCAAATTTTGCACATCAAGAGATACGCTGGATGTAATCATCTGTGCAAATTTTTGTGTGGAAAAATTAAGGGGTTTGGGAAATACGAGGGGTCAAATTTTAGAGTTTCCCATTGAAATGGCTGATCACCCTTACAACAGGGCTGGCGCTACCGCGCAGCCTGTGATAGCTACTGCTGTTGCAATATTTAGTCTTTATATGCTGAACTTAAGAGTTAAAAGATATTAACAAATGTTGCTAAATATAAATTATGTGTCTGTATCTGCTGTCATATGAAATTACTAATTACTGTTGTGTTGTAGTTTGCTGTGTATTGCCAATGAAGTGTGATCATCGAGTAATTAATCAGCACTTACTTACTCATTTACTCACTCACTGCTAAAGATAAAAGACAATTTTCATGTGCTTAAAAGTTAGATAGAAACTGTTAATAAAAACTGTGAATGATGCTGCCTTTGTGATATGCGTAGATGATTATTATACTCAAGCAGACTATTATGCAGGCCTTAGCACTGTCATGGATGACACAGAAGATCTTTTTTGGTCAGTTGACTCTCAGGAAACCACAGATTGCGGAATATAATTTTTCACTGGTTGTACTGTTATTGGTTATGTTTGAAGATGTACGCTGGCTATTGAGCTGGAAAACTTTTGAGCTAAGCCAGGAATGTTTGAGTGACTGCCTGGTCTAGTCGCAGCGTGTGACAATAGCAAGTGCTATTGTAAACAGTATTTTAGAATTCACTGTGTAATATGTCGTTATGCCATTCTTGCTCATTCATCGTTTGCATATTCACTGATTTTCCTGTGTGCAGTTCAGGAAGCATTCCAAGCATCTGTTCAAATGCTCGTCATTGAGCGCCTGCAAAGACCTTTGGCTTGCTGCTGAGGAACAGAAACATTTTTTCAGGTTAACATTGTTCTGTTTATGCAGATCACTTATTGTGTTATGTATGCATTATATAATGCATTTGCAAAGATAAAAATGTTTTGTATTTTGTATGAGATAATATATTGATACAGTATGTTTGTATTTTGCATCTTGTTTGCCAGATGGAAGTGCCATAGAGTGAGTGTGGTCAGCCATTCATTTTCACTTGCTAGGTACCTGTCTTTATGTCCACCAGGTCGGCTCATAAGCGAGTGAGTGAGTGAGTAGGGTTTAACGTCCCACCCGACACAGTATAGGTCATTTTGGGGACGGCCTTTTCAGGCAGAATGCACACAAACACATGGTATGGTGAGTTTAACCTTTACGATAAAGAAACAGAAAGTTTAACCTTTACAGAAACACACAACACAAAAAACGAGCTAAACCTAAAATTGTAAGAACTCCATTATGCATGTGTACTGTGTATATGTAATTAACCATAATGGCAGTTCTAATAATCTTCTCTGTTATCCTCCAGTGGCTCATAAGTCTCTACCAAGAACATTTTTAGATTATTCTTTGTCATAATTAGGATGCTAGTGGCCATGTTGTTTAGTGGTGAATGCATTGATCTCAATCAACGAACTGGTTGCTGTATGTATGAGTAACTCTGTTGACAGATAAACCACTGTTTTTCAACCTTTTTGCTGCCGCAAAACCCTACACAAGCACGAAGGTCACTCACGGAACCCCATGCATTGATCCATCCATCCAACGACGTATGCAAGAATGAAGCTACATTTCCCTAGCAGGGCACTGAGGGCAGAGCTGTCATGAGGATGACAAAGTAGACTAATATGACTAATATGAAATTTCACCACATTAGGCAGCATATGTTATTGTATTCCAAACACGACGGGCGAGGCGGTCGTCGACGACCGCTTAGCCTCGCCACCAACCCAGAAAATTTATCACGTAGACGCTTTTGGAAAAGACAGGCCTACGAGTCTTTTTAATTTTCCTTAGCTGAGTCTTCAAAGAATTAAATTAACTAAGTAAATGGCCGAATGATTTCGTAACCATAACCTTAATCAATACGTTTTTCTTTTCTTCTTTTCTTCTTTTTCATTTCTGATGATGCCTTGGAGTTAAATAATGTCCTGCATAGAAAGCTTATGTTATAATATATGTCTGAAATGCAAATATATATGCCAAAATTTTACCAACAACAAAAATGATTCAGCACAGTAAATCTATGCAAAAAAGACACGTAGAAACGGATTAAAACAAAAAAAGATGCTGAGTATTTCTACGACACTGTCTGGTGTGATTTCGTAAGCTAGGTCATTTTTACTGGCCGGCTGCGGAACCCTTGGGTTCCACGGAACCCCGGTTGAAAATCACTGAGGTAAACCATCTTGATATATAACCAGCCATCAGGTCAGCTCAGCCTTTATCCCTCCGGGGTAGGTAAATGGAGTATCCAGTGATGCTTTGTAGCTCTTGAGATTTGATCGTGTGAAGAGCTGTACACAGATAAAAGTAACACTGACATTAACATGTGGATGAAAATAACGCTGTCACTCTGTGTGTGAATGTCTTCAGTCTGGTGTCAGCAGCAAATGCAGTCAAGGTTTCGTCAGGAGCTTTGTTCAGAAGACATTCCACATATCGATTTAGGTATTCATTATTTATTCATAATCGTATTTAATTTGAAATTGTGTTTATGTTTATTCTCCGACTTGGAGGGCAACAGTAGAGGCTGAAAAGATTCTCTGCTGGGAACCTGGCCATAATATGCGTTAACATCTATAGAGTCAGACAGATAAATTGAAAGTAAAAGTACTGGCACTATGGTGGAAACCTTGTAATGTGGGGTACTTACAATACAATACACTACAATACAATTTAGAGTGAAAAAATGTTTAGGGCATCACAGTCATATTGCAGTCAACTCTGGAAAAGAAGAGGAGAACTTGAGTTTAGTTCTTACTGTTTCTAAGCAGTTTGAAGATGTCATTTGATGGTAGCGGTAACTGGGAACGCTCGGTCGCCAATCTTGGGTAGCCATGTCAGTGTTACAAAGCTCTGAGAGAAATCTCAAGCCATGGAAGTGTCTCGGCAAAATTCTTCGGAAGGAAATTATTTTCCTGATTTGTTGTTTGCGATGGCAAAGCTTACAAAACTGTTCTGTTGTGCAGTGGTCGTTGTGAGAATGAAGCTTTTGTTGAAAGCCAAAACATCACTCGAGTGCCACCAGCGTTCAGGAGGTTTTATGTTTTATTTTTTTAGCTGTTTCATATCTAATAACAAAGTAAAATCTAACGAAATTTGTAAACATATTTGAATAAAAATATTACTATTTATTCTTTGTAATGTAAATTTGCAATATGATCATAAATGCTTATTTCATTTCACATAATTGCATTAGTGTTTTGTACAGGTGAGTAATTCTGTAGAACTTTTGTAACATATGGATATTTTTTTTTATGTTTTTAGATCAACATCTAGTTTGCAGATATTTTCATCATCTGGTAATACGTTGCCATATTCCGTTGAGTCCATTCCACATGTCATGCAAGACACCGCAACTCTACCGATCTCTGGTTTGTCATGTTGTTTGAATCTGCTGTATGCAATATTTTCATCATTTGTTAAATTTATGTAGACAGAGTAGTATCTCAGGTTTAGCAACAAAGTGTGATTTATAGAATCAGACTCATTTGTCGGTGTTTTGATGTTTTGCTGTATATTGTTGATGACGTAGTTATGTGTTTTTGGTCGGTGAATGACTGCAGTTGTGGAGAACAATTACTTCCATGTTCAGCCATCCAACAGTGTTAAACATGACATGGATCTTAGCATTGTGGCAAGTGAACCAATCCCGGAAGAGAGTCCACTCGATCACAACAGATCCAGCATTAGGTCAGTTATACAGCATCAGCTTAGTGTAGTGGTGACATTGTTCGTCGCATTATCAACCAGAAAGCAGTCATAGCCCGCAGGTACCTCCGCCAAGGCAATGTTGTTCGCCAGGTGGCGTCACCATATTCGCTTTGCCAGCGGTTTCCTTATGCCCCTTTTAACGCAATGGTAACGAAAATTTCAAAGTGGTCCAGAATCCAGGATTTCTGCCGGATCACCCCCTAAATTGAATCACTGGTAGTTTGTGCCATGCCCGACATACCCTCAAAATTTCCGAAAGATCCGTCCATAATTTTTTGAGTTATCTTGCTGACTCACAGACAGACAGACAGACAAACAAACAAACAAACAAAAACCAGCAAAAACATTACCTCCTTGGCGGAGGTAATGAAGTTAGTGTGTGTTCAGCTGAGTTAGTACTGGGATGGGTGACTATTTGCAGATTTACTGTCTTTGGGTTTAGCCAGGCCGACTCAGTCTAGCCATTCCTCTATTGCTATTTTATTTTATCGTTGCTCAAACAGTCCGTTTTTTTGCCTCATTCTGTACATAATGTATATGTGTGTGCTGGTGTTTTTAAATTTATTTACATCTTTTTGTAGTTAGAATTTTTTTGTTTGCTGTGTTGCATTTGTCTCTGTTTATGGATCTTCGCATGAATTAGATGAACGATTGATTAGTAGGTTGACTGTTTGTTTGTTGATTTATTGATATACTCAATGATTGATTGCTTAATGGAGTAATTAATCGGTTCATTTTTTCGTTGAATGTTAACAGCAGGTCGGTGGCTAAGGAGTGTGATAATGCAGAGTCATGCTATGAGTCTGCTGAGGATGATCTATTCAGTCAGACCGTTAGCAACATCCATAGTCCTACAACGACCTCAGATAACTCCATTTCTGAATCTGTGCCGGACGGACGAGGAGTGCAGCCTTCCAAGTTGCGGAAGTGGTTTTATCGTTTTGTCAGAGTTTTTATCGGCTTCGTGGTCTGTCTCATGTTATTGTTGTTGGTTGATGTTGCCGTTAATTACGGCCTAATTTCATCTGTTGGCCAGCATTTCACGGCTGAAAATTTCACTAATGTCAGTTTTAGTTCGACCAGCAAAAGTAATATCAGCATATCTTCTGCTGTCACGCGGAACATATCAAACATTTCATTTGAAGTTGCCGACACAGATGCAGCCAAGATGGAATTGTAATTTTCATAACTGACAGATCTTTGGGTCAGTTCACACAGTGCAGTGAATAAACTCTTGCTTTGATGAACTGAAAATGTCGGGGAATTTTTGTCATCTGAAGATTGACAGGAAAAATGGTTATTGTTAACTTTAATTAGTACGGTAGTAGCATATCAGTTTAGATGGTGCATTTTTTGGTGCATTGAAAGCATTATTTTACTGTTATTTTTGTTGTATTTCGTTATAATGTTAATGTGAATGAATTTTACATTGTTTCAACGCGTATTGTAGAACAATGCTATGATAATGTTGGGTAATTTTTGGGGAATTTTTCTGTTTGAAAATGGTCACAGTGTTGCTGTCTGTAACATGAGTTATACTGTTTTACATATGTTGGTGACTTTTTTGCATAGTTCTGTATAAAAAAATTTATTGGTGGTAGGGGGATTCAGTAAATTTTTGTTGATGATGATGAAAGAAATAGATAAATATGTGAGTGTGACATTTCTCTGTGTAAGTTTGAAATTTGACATCATAGGCATGATGATGAAATACAGTCAGATAACAAGATATTTATTGCAGTGATACGAGGCTTGTTCTTGTTCTGTGTGAGAGGAGTGTCATCATACTCCGACTTGAGGAAAATTTGCATGTTTATATCTGGCATTCGCTCAACCCACTTTTTTTGTCTAGCCGAAAAGCTATCGATGGTACGTGCACCAAATTTTGGCCACTTGTAGGGGGCATCGATTGCTGGTCAGTGACGGAATTTTGGGCGAATACATCGAGGGGATTTTGAGGGAGCCCAAAAATCGATTTTTTATGCCCAGTAACTGCCGAAAATGAAAGGTAATTTTGGGTGATTTGATGATTTCTAAGGCTTGTAAGGCCATGATAATACGCCGTTTATTGCGTATGGCAGCCAGTGACTGGTTTGGCACTAAAAGCATGGCTGGAAGCCAATATCATCGGCACCGCCTGGTGGCTTGGAAGAGCGAGCGAATTAAGCTAAAATTTCATTATGACGACATTGCGACGAAGTGGGCAACAATGTCGCGGACTTTGTCGCAACCTTCTCGACATTTGTGTTCTCAACTTTCATAATTTTTGTCTTCGACTTTTTCCGCGGGCAAGTTTTGGTGAAAGTCGCCGTAATGGAATTAAGGCTTCACACTGTATAGGCGCATAGTGGCTATCCAGGGTGCAGTGGCCTACGCAGGGCGTGTCTGGTGAATGGCGTATCCAGGTTGCAACGGACAGTGGCGAACCCAGCGCGTGTCAGCGGCGAGTGGCGTATCAGTGCGGTGCAATCTAGATCACATCTACGTGCAGTGTCATACCCAGATGTCGACGCCCCAGATTTTTTAGTGATTGTCACCACTTTTCACTTCATATTTCTCAGCGGCCTGCAGTAATATGCTTCTTCGTTTTTTTGCCGACCGCTAAGTCGATTTTTGACATGATGTGTCGTCTGTCTGTCGTGGTCTGTCGTCATCGTCTGTTGTCTGTAACGCATGTATTGTGACTAAACTATAGGCCTTACCACAAATAGTGACTGCCGATGCTACGCTCACATAAATGAAATAGATGATGTAGCCTGACAGAGGACGGAACTTTCTTATATCCGCACACTGACGACTGCAGGTCGCGGAATAGATATGACAGTGGACTATCATCTGTCATCTGTAAACATGATTGCCAGACGACTGGCAGTCCGAGTCATTGACAAGATAACAAGTTAACAACGTTGCGGGTTATAGACAGAGTATAAACACATCCGGCGGACAGACGAAGGTCGACGACGTCCACATGGACGTCGGGCAGATGTCGTCGCAGCAGCAACCGTGACGCAGTTCTGATGGACAGAGTGACAGAGTGATGGCAATTAGTCAGTAGGCTGATCGGTCGTTGAAGTGAGACTCCGCGCTTTCTCATTTGGCAGTTAGCACTTTATACATGCTGCTTGCAGTTGCATTAGCCTATTTTGTCTCTTTTTAAACCGTGGTTAGTGGCCGTGCTTTGGCCCAGATGCGCAACGAAAAAAAAATCTACTAAGATTTAGATGCCGGCAAAAGCTGGCAAAATTGTGCAAATGTGTGAAGGACGTCGCTCAGTAGCAGTCAGCAGCAGCAGCAGCAGCACTATAAATAGCGACGGTCTGTCGGTTGTTGAATCGACAGACTGACAGACCTACTGTCAGAAATTATGCTAGAAAAAGCCAGTGAAGAGGCTTATTAAGCTAATCTGCCTGACTTTAATGACTGGCATAAAGCGTCGCCAGTCAACAAAGATTGTCGGCTAATACCCATCTGGTTGTGATACATTGGGAAGAACACTTGAATCTGCGAGTGTGATGCATTTGTGACTAGTGTGACGTTGTGGTATCATCTCCTGATCCATAAAGTGTGACGTCTTGGTACCTATTCGACTCCGAACACGCTGAGTGTTGTTGGTGCATGATCGCACCATGAATTATAACACCAATGAATGGCTGATGGATGCCTGTGTATGTATGGTGGGTCTGTAGACAAGAGAAGCTCGAGCAGTTGGCAGCACGTTTTGACCGCAAGGCCGGCATGCGTGAGGTCTGGTTGAGTGAGAACCAGCGTCTGGTGGCCCAGGACAACTTCGGCTTTGACCTGGCGGCTGTGGAGGCAGCCGTCAAGAAGCACGAGGCTATCGAGACGGACATCAATGCGTATGAAGAGCGGGTGCAGGCCGTGGTGTCGGTGGCACAGGAGCTGGAGACTGAACAGTACAATGACATCGACCGCATCACTGCACGCAAGGACAACGTGATGCGGCTCTGGCAGTACCTGCTTGAGCTGCTCAAGGCCCGACGCATGCGACTCGGCCACACTCATGACCTCCAGAAAGTCTTCATGGTAGGTTGTTTCAACGTTTGCCATGTACACATTAGTTGTGTGAACGTTTGTGTGGTGTGTAATAATATGTCTTTCTTGTCTGTTTGTGCTACTTTGTGTAGTTTGGTTTATGGGCCAGAAATGCTACAGTTGTATGCTTCCATGTGATATTGCTTCAAACTGTCTTATTATTATGGTAGTGTTAGAATTGAAACATTTTTTTGTCATTTTAACCACTTTTAACCACATATAATATCAGTAGGATTCCATTATATAACAATTCTTATACAGGAATTTTAGAGCTGTAGTCATTTTTGTGTGTTTATGTAAGTGAAATGAAACAATTGTCTGTTGTTGTTTTAAACAGCATCAGGACTAATTTTTTAGATATTACTTTACACGATGTGTCTAATTGACACATAGTAATAGTAGTATGCACAAAAAAAAATTTTTAATATTTTTAGTCAGTGCTGTGTGCACAATCATGTGTGATCAGGACATGATGTTTGCCATGGAGACGATCGAGGAAATGTCGGAGAGTTTGCGGTCTGAAGACTACGGCAAACATCTGATGGGCGTAGAAGACCTTCTGCAGAAGCATGCTCTCATTGAGGCTGACATCAGCGTAGTGGCCGAGCGCGTCAAAACCGTCAACCAGGCTGCGCAGTATTTCATCGATACCGACTTCCCTGAGGCCTCGGGTGATCCGGAGAGAATTACCTACCGGCCGTGTGATCCGGATATCATCGCGGACAGACAGCACCAGTTGACGGAGGCGTTGGATCAGCTCAAGCAGCTGGCAGAGCTGCGACGTCAGCGCTTGCATGAGTCTCGTCAGCTGTGGCAGTTCTACTGGGACATGGCGGACACGGAGGGCTGGATGCGTGAGAAGGAGCAGCTGATGTCATCACCGGACCTCGGCCATGATCTGACAAGCATTGGCCTGCTGCAGGCGAAGCACCGTACCATGGAGGACGAGCTGTCATCACGCCACGCTCACCTCAATGAGGAGCTGCAGGTGGGGCGCAACCTGATCGCTGCCAAGAACTTTGGCGCACCAAAGATTGCCGAGCGCATCGAGGACATCGAAGAGAAATGGAAGAGCCTGCAGGCGCTGAGTGACTACCGGCGCAAGCGGATTGCAGAAACAGTTGACTTCTACCAGTTCTTTGCTGATGCGGACGATGTGGATACATGGATGCTGGACACTCTGCGTCTGGTGACGAGCGAGGATATCGGGCATGATGAGGCGAGTGCCCAGTCCCTTGTCAAGAAGCACAAGAAGATCACCGATGAGCTTGATGAATACAAAAATGTCATTGATGCACTGCATGCCCAGGCTGAGGCACTAAGCCCACTCGACAGTGATTCCCCAGAGGTTATAGGCCGTCTAGCTAGTATCGACAGGCGTTACCACGAACTCCAGGAAATGGCAGAGCTTCGCAAGAAGCGCCTGCTGGATGCTCTTGCACTGTACCGCCTGTACAACGAGGCAGACAGCGTTGACCAGTGGATCACGGAAAAGGAAAAACTGCTGCACACGATGGTGGCAACAGAAGACATTGAAGAGGTGGAGATTCTGAAAGCTCGGTTTGATACGTTTGACGAGGAGATGGGAGCCAACCAGGACAAAGTGGCGGTCGTTGCGGAGCTTGCTAGCCAGCTTGTCTCCAATGAGCATCCAAACTCAGCTGAGGTTGCGGACAGAGAGCGTCGTTTGAAGGATCGTTGGGATGCTCTGCGTGGAGTTGCGGATGAGAAAAAGGATGTTCTACAACTAGCACATGACGTCAATGCCTGGCACATCGATGCCCAGGAGACAGCTGCTTGGATCCGTGACAAGCAGAAACTTGTTGAGTCCACTGACGAGCTTGGAAATGATCTCGGTGGCATAATCACGCTGCAGAGACGTCTCGGTGGTCTGGAGCGTGATTTGGCAGCGATTGACACTCGTCGCAATTCTCTTCACGCGGAAGCCGACCGTCTGGCAAAGGCTAAGCCGTCTGAAGCGGCTGCAATTCGCGATAAGGCGGATAATATCGACAAACTGTGGGCCGAGCTGAAAGACTCCATGAAGGTGCGTGAGGCACGTCTTGGTGAGGCCAGCGAATTGCAGAAGTTCTTGCAAGATCTGGATCACTTCCAGCAGTGGCTTACACGCACGCAGACCGCCATTGCTACAGAGGACATACCGAACGACGTTGCAGAAGCCGAGTCTCTTCTCAGCCAGCATGATCAGTTGAAGGCAGAGATTAAAGCTTATGCGCCGGAGTATGAGAAGATGAAGGAGTTTGGAGACAAGGTGGTGGAAGGTCAGCAGGACGTGCAGTACATGTTCCTGCGTGAACGTCTGAAGGCACTGAACGATGGCTGGAATGACCTGTCTAAGATGTGGGACAACAAGCGCAACTTCCTTATGCAGAACCTTCATCTGCAGGTGTTCCTTCGCGATGCCCAGCAATGTGAGATTCTTCTCAGTGAGCAGGACAATTTCCTGTCTAAGGAGGAAATTCCCACAACTCCAGGTGCAGCGGCAAGGTTGACTCCGGAAGCAGCTGAAAACCATATCCGCCAGTTAGAGTCGTTCATCTCGACAATGGATGCCAATGATGAAAAGGCAAGTATTTGCTATATTTGTATATTTTTCACTTATTGAGTTTTGTTGTAATAACGTTTCTGATTCTGTTTCGTTGAGTTATCTGTAAATACTAGTTATTGCATAAAACTTTTTTGCAGTCATATTTAGTTGCTACAGTGAGTTTTTATAGTCTCTGGTGATTCTGCTTTTTTGTTTCAGATATGGCCAGAGACATATTTAATGGATTTTTTCATGTGCCTCTATTTGAAAGTGAAAAAAATAATGAAAAAAGAAACACTTAATTCTAAGACAAAGGGAATTTGAGGGGCCTGATGTAAACTTTGGCATTCTTTCTGGATTGACTACTGTTAAAGGTTGTCATTCAAATGGAGTTGTTGTGCAACATGTGCCATCGTACACTGCAGTGACTAGTATCAGACTGTGGCTGTACGTGTGTGATCCGACAGATCAATGGAGTTGTTGCCTCGGCTGATGAGCTGGTGAGGTCCAATCATTATGCTTCGGAGAAGATTCGTCGCAAGGCTGACTCACTTGCAGAGCGACGCGACGTCAACCGACAGCGAGCTCGTGACAAGCTGAACCGTCTCAAGGACTTCCTGCATCTGCAGAAATTTCTCCAGGTTTGAATAACCATGTACTACACTGTGTTTCATAAAAGGGACCCCTTTTTCTTTCTTTTATAATTCACTCAAATGATGATAATTTACATGAAATTTTTACCAATTGTACCTGATGAAATACTTATTCAAAATATTTTAGCTCAATATGGCTGTTGATTAAATATTCTTTGCTATTCGTGACGTAATACTGATGTCATAATGTGTAGTGAGTACATGCTTGCTCGTCTCGACTGGTGCTGTCATTTGCTGAATGGCTGGGTACCTTGCTTCGATGGTGAACTTTATCTGGTTCGCTGATGGCAAATTGTTGTAGGTTTATCATTGCAGCCACAGAAATCGCCCAAAACAATCGCTTTCACACATTTGTGGGGATAGCTTGACTTGCTGATTGCATCTTCCAGCAAGACAGTGCACCAGCACACAGAAATTGCAAGATGGTTGAGTTTCTAGCTCGCAAAACACCTGATTTGAGCCCCCATCGTGCTTGGTGCGGACACCATGAACATTTTTTCATCAGCGAACCAGACTTGAGTTCACCATCAAAGTAGGATAGCAACTGACAGCAATAGTTGAGGCAAGCAAGCTTGTATGCATGATACATTATGATGTCAGCATTACGTCACAACTAGCAAAGAATATTTAATTAATTGCCATATTTTGTTGAAATATTTTGAATTAGTATTTCTTACAGCTACAACTGGTAAAAATTTCATGTAAATTGGTCATAATTTGAGTGAATTATGAAAGAAAGAAAAAGGGGTCTTTTTTGCGGAACACTGTGTACATTGTTCACACCATTGCTGGCATATCTTTAGTTTGTGAGAATGTGAATTTGTATTTGTAGTCGTAGCAATAGTAGTCATAGTGGTAGTAATAGTAATAGGAGCAGCAGCAGCGCTTCGTGATGGCTGTAATGACCTGTCTAAGATGTGAGACATTTGCCATTTCCACTCCACTGTAGTGTGCATTTCCGGTCTGTCATCATTTCTTTTCAGGTCAGTTCCATTTCCGGCTCTTTAACTGGTTTGGAATGGGACTTTTCCCATAACTTGTTACTGGCTGTTTTTCTGACTATTATCATTCTTTGTAAACTTTCTTTTTGTTACAGTAGTAACTACTGAATTGTATTAATTGTACATTCATGAGTTTTGAGAAGTAAGTAATAGGGATGATTAGAGCGTCCATAGCAACTCACTGTGTAGACACTGTATGAAGGGGTGGGATATGAGATGTGAATCTTTTGCTGTGCTAGGACTGTGATGAGTTGGCTGACTGGATTGCTGAGAAAATGCTGGCAGCGCAAGATGAGACTTACCGTGAAGCTAAGAATGCACACAGCAAGTGGATGCGTCACCAGGTATCAACATATTCTGCCATCAAGTTGATGATTGAATTTTCTTGATATTAGTCTTGATTCTTTACATGCAACAGCAGCTACTGCTGTAGCGTGTCTTAGCCATCGCAATTCTGTCTGCCCATCCATCTGTCAGATGGGTGGATCAGTCCAAAACGGTGCAAGCTAGGATCACCAATTCTTCACTGCCGGCTGCCTGGAAGACTCTAGTTTCAGGAACCGTAAAGCTTTTCTATAAATTCGAAGGGGATCACCCCGAATGAGAGCGCTACATGAGAGGGGGTGGGAAAAATTTGCAATTTTCAGCCGACACAGCGTTCGCAGAGTGAGATAGGTGGCGCCCCCTGGTTAGTACAAGTAAAACGCTATGCATATTTAGCCGCCGGTCGTCTGGCATCCTCTGGCGACTGATTTTGTTTTACTGGGCTTTCTTTGAAACTGTAGCCAAAAGCCGTACGGATGAGATCTGCGGATGAAGTCTACGGCTCAATAGTGCATGATGGTGCACCGCTGTTGCGCGTTCCCCTTTGCGTTAGCAGGGCTTTTGTTTTACTAACTGCTGGTAACTGTTAAGAATTTTTAAATAGTCAACTTCACAGAAATTACTGACTTATTAATCGTTTATAGTGACTAAAGCTGAGAGTGATCACTGTCTGATAAAAATGCACATTTTTGTTCAACAGTTTCATAACTTATTCGGCTAACAGCTGTAGAAGTGCTCTGAAAAGCTTGGTAAACTGTGCTTATGCACTTACTAGACGAAGTTAAAAGTTGACTTCTGCAATATATTTTTGTTTTTGCAAATGCATGTGTTTAGTTTATGCTTTCTAAAATGTTACTAATCCCTAAAATTTTTAATGATTAATCATTATTACTTTAGCCTTGGCTTCTGCGGAATTTACCGAACAAGTGACTTTGGTTGACTGCGTGTCATTGTAGGCATTCGAGTCGGAGATTAAGTCGAACAAGGACCAGCTGGAGAAACTGATTGGCGATGGAGAGAGGATTAAAAGTGAGAAGCCGGACCTGGGTGGTATCGTTGATCCGAGGCTTGATGAATTGAAGCGGCAGTGGAAGGAGCTTGAGGACACCATGGCTGAGAAGGGAGAGCGGTTGTTTGATGCTAACCGACATGTGCTCTATGAACAAAGTGTTGACGACATTGATGGATGGATCAAAGACATCGAGTCACAGATCGTCACGGAAGATGTCGGACACGATCTGACAACTGTCAATCTTCTTGTTCAGAAGCAGAATATACTCGAGGTCAGTGCAGCTGTGTATTTGATTGTCGCACATGTTTTTTGTAAAGTAATCATGATTAATCAGTAATCACGCATGCATTTTGTCTCTCATAGTGCAGCCTGTCCGTCCGTGCATGCAGTTATTTTGCTGATGGTGAGAAAAATGTCAGCGCCTGTGGTTCTTAACTGCTTATCTTAGTTTTTTTCTCAGCCTTGGCACTTGTCAGCGGCTGGTGTGTAATGTAGTCGTTAAATTTTGTGCAATCACAATATCCTCATAATTTATGAGTGGGTTGTGATGAAATTTTTGGACAGAATCTTGACTTTGCCCATGAATCAGTTGATTCAATTCTGGTCGTGGTCCATGTCTGGATTCAGATCCAGGTTGATTGGCAGCACTAATTCTACTGTCGTTATTCATAGTACACCACGTTCCAAAAAATCTAAGCTTTGCATTACTTATCGTATCTTTGCCAAACTGAAGATTTTCTAAATTCTTTCACTGATAGACTTGGGAGAAAATTTGCTACAAAACTATCGTTAAACTTTTTACTACGCCTAAAAGGTGTCGCTGCACTGCCTTGGAAAATATTATTTTCGAAAAGTTGCACCAAGCGATACACATGTATGCTTTTCTGACAAAGATATTTTTGTTCGTTTTATTGGACATTTTGTTGAAGGTTGAGTGTTGCATCGCTGTTGAGTCTTGACACAAGTCAGTCATTTTAGTGAATTTTTGTGTGTTGATGGTAAAGCTCTCAAGACTCAATTAAGACTTGACTTACTTGACTTAATTCCTTGGCGACGATGACGAGGCCTCCGCGCGCTGGCAGCCCAGGTTTAGGACAGTGCTCCTCGATGCTTTGCGATTTCCAGCAAGTCTCGTAGCATAGCAAGTTTCCTAGCATCATTCATTGATAACGCCAAGTCACTGCAATCCTCCTTTATGTTGTCAGCTTACTTCTTCTTCGGTCTGCCCCTTGTTCGCTGACCACTTCCATATCCATGTAGCAGTAATATTCTGATATCTGTCATTACTCATACATGCTACATGTCCAAAGTATGCCAATCTCAGTCTCTGTAAATGCTGCATTATGTCCAGTTTGATTTCCAATTCTTCTTTAATGTCGCTGTTGCGTCGTTGATCACGCCTGGTTATACCACAGATTCTTCTCAGGACAGACATTTTGAAGATTCTTAGCTTTCGTTTATGTTTTTCTTTAAGGTAAATGTCTCTGCATTATACAGTACAATGGTGTTGACTAAAGTGTGGTACAACATCACTTTGGTTCCTTTGGTGATATCCCAAGCCTTCCATATTTTATCCAGATTCTTCACAATGCTGGCTTTTAGATCGATTCTTTGTTCAATGTCCTTGTCACACGACTAATCTGCTGAAACAGTGCCTTGCAAGTAAACAAAATTCTCCACCTGCTTCAGTTCTTCATCTTCCAGCATAATCTTCACAAGACTCAGTTAGTACTGGTCTTATTATTGTTATTACTGCAGAGTCAGCTGAAGGTGAAGGAAGTCCAGGTGAAACAACTGGAGACTCAGGCTGCCAAGCTGCGTGACGTCGACCCAGAGAAGGAGCAGATGCTGTCGTCTCGCAAGGTGGAAGTCGAAGAAAAGTTCAACAGACTCCTGGCACCGCTTGTTGAACGCCGCAAGAAGCTCGACCAGTTTAAACGCATTCAGCAGGTCTGCTTACTGTACTGATCATCCACAGTTTCATTCTGTTGAGTCATGTAGGGTTTGCATTACTGGAATAGTTAACTTATGATGTGCGTAAAGTGTAATTATCACTGTTTACTAATTCTGTAGCACCATAGTGTATGTTTGTGGTAATTTGTACTATACTCTGTTTATATACTCTTTCTGGATCGCTTACCAGTCCTAAAGTGTTGGCAGGTTTTTTTAATACTAGTATATTTTGTTACACTTCCTGTGGGAAATGACGTCATCTGCTGAGTTTAATTTAAAGAAGGCGAAAGCTTGTTACAGCATGTTGCCCCAAGTCTGCAGTGGTTAGGAACAAATGGAGGAGGAATATCAAGGCAAGCCAAAGTCATCCAAGATTTATATGAAAAATAGTCATTAAAATGGTGAGCAATTTGCAGTGTGCGATAGCTTGCTTAGAAATTGCTTGCCATAATAAGTGCTGTATTCATGTGTTCGTATATTGCAGTGCTTGTGACCAGTTAGTACAGCAATAAATAAATGAATGTTGTACGTTAGTGCTGCTATATCAACTCTTCCTATCGGGTTGGACTGTGTATGGGTGGTTAGTTCCTGCGTGACGTGGAAGACGAGAAGATCTGGATCAATGAGCGCCTGACCCGCGCGAGGGTTCCCAACTACGGCAACTCGCTGCTGAGTGTCCAGATGCTGCTCGGCAAGAACCGATCGCTGCGCAACGAGGTGGACAGCCACGAGCCTACCATCATCGGTGTCGTTGACCTCGGCCTGTCGATGATCGAGGAGGGACATCCGCAGTCAGAGGAGTTCCAGCGTCAGATTAATGAACTCAACTCACTGTGGGCCGAGCTGCAGAAGGCGATCGATGAGCAGAAAGCTCGTATTGAACTATCAGAAGTTGCTCAGCAGGTGGCCACGTGCACTTTTCAGTGGCTTATTTAGAAATTTCTAAAGTGGGGGAGTGATGGCAGAAATATTTTTTGTTAGGCCTAGCCAGATTGCTCACTCAGATGATTATTAATTTTTCATTTTTCGCTAATTTATTTTTATTTTTAGAGGCGGAGGGATCAGATGCAAGCCCCCCCCCCAATTATGTCAGTGGCACATCATATACACTTCAGCAAACCATTTGTGGTTATAGAATTCACATTTCTGTAATTTTTTGTGTCAGCAATTAATGCAAAAGTTGCAACAGTAGTTCAGAGATTTTTTTCTGCATAATTTGGTTTGCTGGACCGTATCTTCAATTTAGGAATTGTTGCTAACTGCTGAAGCCATGCATTTGCAGTAACTGGTGTTGATGTCGTCATCTCATTGTGGTAACAGAGAGAAACTTTTAGGATTCCATTTGGAGGCATTGGGCAATCTGTCCGGCAGTTGAACTTGCTCGTGTAGACCTATATGAACATATGCTCAATGACACCATTGCCGCTATGTTTATTAAAACTCAATTTGTTATTTCCGCCAAGGTCAATGAAGTGAACATTGGAGGAGATTTAGAGATTGGTTGTTCTGTCCATCCTTCTGCGTGTGTGTACATGATGACTCATCATCATCTCCACATGTCATACACAACCCGCAGGAACGGTGGCGCCCTCCTGTGAAAACTTCTACATTTTACAGTAGTAATGTTTAAATCACTTCAGTTGGAGGAGATATGCACTCTCACGAGCACCTTCTAGTTTAGCGTGTTTTAACAATTATTAATTGTGACATTTGTAATACACTCTCGGTCCGGATGCGAGTAGGGAGGGCACTATAACTGCTACTTACTACTTCTACTACTATTAATTAATCACACTTCTGCAACAGTAAGAGACTTGCAGTGTATTGTACTGTTCGACTTGACATTTAGCAAACTGATATTATCGTTTGCCATTTCCGATTGTCTTTTGTTGTTGACTGTCTATTTTTGAGGTGTACCTTATACAACGTTGTGTCCACACATGTGCGTGTGTGTGTGCCTGTGTATCAGTACTTGTTTGATGCCGGAGAGTCCGAGGCGTGGATGAGCGAACAGGAACTTCACATGATCAGTGAGGAGCGTGCCAGGGACGAGGTCGGCGCTGGCAACATGCTCAAGAAGCACGCCAACACTGAGAAGACCGTTGAAGATTATGCCGATGTTGTCCGCCAGCTGGCAGACCGAGCAAGACAGCTCATTGACAGTGACCACCCCGACAAGTTTGTCTCCCCACCTTATATTAGCTCAGGAGTGATTAGATTTCGGTTACAGTGGTAATTCTCATTTTGAACTGCAGATCAGTTGTAATTTATAATGTAGTTTCTTATCTGTGTGTTTAGTACTTTAGCAGCAGTAGCTTTGATGGGAAAAATCATTCACACAAAATGTCTTTCTGGCAGATGTTTGCTGCTGCCTTGTTATCAGCTGATCTTTTGTGTAGCCTGTAAGTCTGTGTATCAAACTTTAGGAAAAAATGGATGGTGACTTGAAGAAAGCATGAACAAAACAAGAAATTTTATTAGATTGTGACCAATCTAATGTACTCCTTGCACATTATTTTCTCTTGTATTCTACCAAGTGCTTTTTCGTCCTTTTCAACTTGTATTAGAGACCCGACATCAATTTGAGACCCATCTTATATTATGCTAATAGTGACTGGAATCGAGGTCGTTATTGGAAATTGTCTCACCGTCTATCTGGCACTGTTATCAAAATATGGTGCCTCAAAGATAACAAGGTCACGATCTTGATCTTTTGGGGTCATGTGACGTCATCAGTCACGTGACCATTCGACTCGCGGTGGTCGACTTCCTGTAGGTGGTCCACAGTGACTATGCGTCTATCTGGCACCGTTATGGATATATGGCCGTTTGAAGTTCTTCCAGGAAGGCTCTTCCAGGAACAGAGGTCGATCGTCGGTCGGTCCTCAATATTACACTGATCTCATATACTCCTCTTCGCTATGTTAGGAACGTAGCACGCAAGGAGTAAAAATAATCCGCTCAATTTGTTCTTTGCAGAATTCACACACATACACTATTTTAACGACCATTTTCACAGTAAACCGGGTTAGCCAGTTTGTCCCCCTGTTTTCGGTTGATGGGTTTGGGAGTAAAAAGTTTCACACGCTGGATGTTGTTTTCAATGCCCATCCTCCAACACATCAAAATAGTGAATGATGTGTCTTTTTATGGAATGAGATCATAAAGTCTAATTTTTCAGAAAATTTGCTTAAAAGCCATAGGTATACTAGTTGATTGTTACTTTCATTTGCTTTAAGAGATATTTTCACATGGTGTCTATAAATGATTGTGCAGCATGATGTCTCTGTGGCAAATGCTTTGTGTTGTAGAGATGCTATAGCAGTGAAGCAGGCGCAGGTTGACAAGCTGTATGCCAGTCTCAAGGACTTGGCTGGTGATCGACGTCTCAAGCTGGATGAGGTGCTTAAGCTGTATATGCTGAACAGAGACATCGAGGACTTGGAACAGTGGATTGCAGAGCGTGAGGTCGTTGCTGGCTCTCACGAACTCGGACAAGATTTCGAACATGTCACGGTGGGTGCTGTTCTTAAGTGTTTAAACTGGTGGATTTGTCTCGGTACTTTTAGTACTTGGCATTGTGCAAGATCTGGTGATTTTACTTTAATTACAGGAGTTGCTGTGTCTGTTACTGAGCTGCTACTTTTTGTTTCCTCTACCAGCTATATCAGCTTAGGCTGGATCCTTCCAAAACTGAACTTTTGGGAATTGTTGCCAGCTGGCAGATTTATTAAACTTTCTTTTTTACTGGCCAGGCATTTTAAATAATTTTGTACAAATTGTCATAATATTCTACGAGTTATCTAACAGTGGCAGTTTGGGAATTGAAGGACATATCAGTGTAAGCCACAGTCAGGTGAGGACTGCAGATTTTCTCGTGTACATTGCATGGTAGACTCCAGAAAATCAGAACAGGCACTACACTCGATTCTTGCAGAGAAGGGAAAGCGTTAGCATGGTCTATGGGTCTGTAGTTTATAGGGTCTAGCTTAGAGCCGTTTTCCACCTAGTTTTGTGAGAGGAGTGTCATCGTACTCCGTCTTGAGGAATTGTTGCATGCTTTGACCTGGCATTCGCTCAGCCCACTTTTTTGTCTAGCCGAAAAGCTATGGCCGCTACGTGCACCAAATTTTGGCCATTTGTAGGGGGCATCGATTGCTGGTCAGAGACGGAATTTTGGGCCAATCAGTCGAAGGGATTTTGAGGGGGCGTGAGGGGAAAATTTTTCTTTGATCACCCATATCTCCCCTCTCAGGGGAGCTGGGGCGCTGAAAATTTTTTTTCTAAAGAACCTCTGAAGGGGACGTGTGCCAGGAAAATTTCGGCCCCCTAGACTGAAGGGGAACGATGGAGTGAATGTTAAGTGATTTCCCTAATTTTGGGGGGTCAATTTCGGTGCAAGCTAGATCTCAGAACGTATGGCGTTGATCAATCTGTTTTGTTCACCTGGTTTTCAAGGAATAGTTCCCATTTGGCATGCAAGGGTACAAATTTCCAAATTTTCGCCCACTTCTCAAAAATCGCTCCCCAAAGTTGACCCGATTTTTTCTGCATTTTTCAACAATTATTGCAAAAACTCTCCCAAAAAATCTGCAAACGGCTCAAATTTTTTTCGTGTGACATACTGTAGAATAGGTATCCCTAAACGTAATGTGCAGCTTTATTAAGCCGTGAGCACTGGGGATTTGGGGTCACAGGCCCCCAAAGTGTGACCTGAGAACTGTCTGTTTTGCGTATAATGTTCGCCGTTGCCACTATCTCGTTCGTCGTGTGCGAAGTAAAATATTTCACACAGATACGTTAGTGCTGGTCGTTCTTTAGCAAAGTATCAGAAAATTTTTTTTATATCTTCAAAAGAGGCGTGGCCATGAGTGCCCAAACAAGACCCCCTTTTTGGCCTTTTTCGGCTCATCTGCGCCACCTGGCGACTCTATTGTGAACTATATCACCTTTCTGTTGCCGGCATACGGTGGAGGGGGTTCTGACCTTCAAAATTTGTATTGGATATTTTTTGCTTGGGGCCACCGTTTGGGTGCCCTCGAAAGTGTTATTTTCGCACATGTCCCGTAGCAAAATCTGACATTTCGCGAGCGCCAGCGACCTCTGTTGTAGATTTAGCGCTACGGAATAAGTGCCAAACAATAGCCTGGACTAAGCTGGTCAATGTTTGTTCGGAGCACTTTTTCTCTAGTGTGTAACGTTTAGGCACTAGAGCCCAAACATCGATTTTTTTAATTCCCAGTAACTGCCGAAAATGAACCTTTCAATGCCTGGGCTCGCGCCCTCTGGCCAATTATGTCCCCGCTCTTGCTACCAAACGATAGTGCGGGTCAAGGCCAACAATGTTTGTCCCGGCCACTTTTCCACTAGGGGTCACCGTTTTGGGGCTAGAGCCCAAAAACTATTTATTTTCTTGAAAAATCGGCCAAAAAAAAGTCCGTTCGGCCAGCCATTGCATTGCGTTAGAATTTTGCTGGCCTGTAACTCAAGCTTGTCTTTGCTGATCGACGCGAAATTTTCACACAATGTTCAGATG
>Ga0209671_1001110_pt1 | contig 21335 bp, 10 predicted proteins | sample WorMetHERISLAND2_2_FD_187401 | JGI IMG/M metagenome (GOLD analysis project Ga0209671, IMG submission 187401) | Marine gutless worms symbiont microbial communities from Max Planck institute for Marine Microbiology, Germany - Olavius geniculatus... | ecosystem: Host-associated > Annelida >... | reverse complement strand
GAATATTGCTAATCATAATTATTGCAAGCAGTTTTGAATATTACAACTGTTGACTAAAATGTGGTGTTATGTTACACATGAACATGTGGCCTACTACAATTTTTATCTTGCTATCAATTTAATAGCCTTTGCGTCACAACAATTTAGCAGTAAAATTAGCTGCTGGTCGTGTAAGATTAAGCTGATAGTAAAGCAATGCAAACAAACAATGATGCTGCCACCTATAATAGAAAATAAATTTAGCAAAATGACTGCGTTGTCATGGTAAGTTAATTTTTGCAATTAGACCTAGGCCTATTTCATTCTCTTGTCTTTACCAGTGCCGGTGCTACCATAAAAATAATCGATAAAAACGAATTTAATTCTGTCCGACCGTCCGACTATAATTTCTGTTGAGTTTAGTTGGAATGGTACCGTAGACATGGTACGCCATCTAGGGAATAAATCCATTGCAGGTGGTGAGAACACTCATGCATAGCTTCCTCTTACATTTCTTTTCATTAAACTTTTTATCTTGTTATGTCCGGTACTAAGTGCAGATTATACAGGAAATTCATAATTTTTATGTTGCACTCTGCCATGTTTGTTTTCGGCACCGATTTTTCATCCCAAGTGGATTTGGTAGAAAAATCGACCTCAAAAATCATGACACACAGTCAGATATCGGAGTCGACTTTCGACTCCGATATCTGACTGTGTGTCATCGGCATTACTGACTAATGTGGTTAACTGAACTCTGCTGACAGAAACATCTCAAGATCAACGCTACAACCAGCAGCTGTGGTCTGTTCACCGAGCATTGCGATTTGTGCATATACTTGCACTGATGACCACTGAACGCAGATCTAACATGCTAAGGCCAGTAAACAGTTGTCTGTGGTGTGGAGCGTTCACTTGCGTCGGGTGGCAGGTAACACTGCATGAATCCATATGGCAGATGGTGCTCCGTACCTCTGTGATGGAAAGAGTGCCCAACGACATTCAAGCTTCAGGACAAAGTCACTGCATTTTCCGCAGCTGATGTTGAACAGCTCACGTCCGTAAGCACTGAACTCAGGTCTGTGGCAGCACTGGTGACAGTTGTCTGCGGTTCACTGAATATTGTGTGTGTGTGATTACTGTGTGTGTTGATGTAGCAGCAGCTGCAGGCAACATCGCATACGGTGTACTTGTAAATGACTTGTGATACTCACTGGACTTCTGAGCTAAAGTTATGGTATGAAAAGGAACATCACAGGATAAGCTAGAACAACCAGAGACTGGGTTCACAAGAGCAATGGATACTATACGCATGAAATCACCAGACTGCTGGGATACAGCAACACCAGAACGCTCACGGGGATCAAAGAATAAAGTGGCACTATCGGAGGAGATTCTGGGACAGGAAACAGTGACGACACAAAAACACTAAAACCCTAGTCAGAAAAACTGGCTGAACTTAAACTACCAGAAGAGACTGACAAGTGTGGGACAGGGAATGCTGGCGAATCAAGAGCATCAGAACTCTTAGGAGAAACTCTTGACAAACTCGAACTACCAGCACTACCATCTGATACCGGAGGACATAAAGAACTCGACACTGAGATACAATGACGTGGTACACTAGACACTGGCGGAGAACAACTACCGGAAGGTGATTGGCAACAGTGACCCAGATTCACATGAAGAATACTTGATAATGTCAAGCCAGAATTTCCACTACCATCCGACAGAGAACTCTGTTGGACACCGAATTGTAAACAAGAAGGCGCACTGGAAACAGGCCGGTGGAAAACATTGGCCACTGAACAAGTCGTATCATGAACACAGACGCAGAGAGAACTTAGTCTCTCACCAGAAATAGACTGGTGACAGTTGACAGATGCAAACGTAGTTACATGGTGTCCAACTGACAAAGTGCTAGATGAAAAACTCACAGAATGAACAACTGATGTAGAATCTTCACTTCTGCCTGACTGAGACCTTTGTGGAACACTGGTGGACATTTGTGGAACAACAGTGGGCGATGGCAAAGCAGAACTAACTACGAGAGACTGGAGACATTTGACAGACTCAGCTGGATTTACATGACGCCGGAGAGACAAACTGTTGGACAGAGAACTTAAAGTGAGGAGCGAAGAAGGCAGAGTTAGACAGCGAAACACTGATGACCGTGGTGGCAGGGTAAAGTGCGGAAAACAGGCGGGCTGCTTTGGTAGTGCTGAAAGAGAAAAAGGACTTTGTGATACTGCAGCTGGTAATGCTGAAATAGGCAAAGCATCACTGGAGCACAAAGACTTTGATAAAGAGACACTAGCTGTTACTGAAATTCGTTGCTGTATGGCGGTAACAGTGTTACTTGTAGATGTATAGAATCGTGGTGACAGAATGTTTGGGAAGCAGAGATGCTTTGGCAGCGCTGGTAAAAAAGTGTCACTAGAAGACGTTGATTGTGTTGAGACACCTCGCTGCAATATCAGAGCATTACTTCGAGGACTGATGATGCCATTCAGTTGTGGCTGAGTCATGGTGGAGGCACTGGTAATCAATGGCAATGGTGGAACCACATTACTCACCAGTCTACTCGCAGCTGACTGGCCAATGGCAACGCTAGTACCGCCCACTGAGACCATACTGCTAGCTATTGTAACACCTGATTGGTCATCAGGAGCTGTAGCACCGCCCACTGGCCTCAGTAGTTGCTGAGGGAATAGAGCTACATTTTGCAGTGGAAAACGCAATGGCGGGGGTTTCGTGACAACACTAGGCATTCCAGCATTGGGAATTCCAACACTAGTGGGTGCTGACCTACACAAGTGGTCTGCTGGCTTGACAGGAAGTGGAAGAACAGGAACATTAGGCAATGACGTTGGCTGCAAACTTTCAGCACTTCGGGAAATTCCACCCCCAGCTGCAGTACACAGAGACGACTGGCTAACACCAATAGCTCTAGTTACTGACCGCTGCACGTCAGAAAGTAACGAAAAATTTGGCACTGATGCGCGTAGGCCTAACGGCTGCCAATCACCAGCGATGCTAGGGTTTCCTGCAGTGATCGGTGTAGTGGATGGACCAGAACTGGTCGCTGGCCGCCGGAGCAGTTGTGACAGTATCGGAATACTTGCCTGCAAATTCCCGGCCGTCATGTGGGAAATTCCGGATGCTGCTAGAGTGGTGTGTGGCTGAAGGGAAGGACTAACAACATAGAGAAGTGGTGTGGAACATAGAGATGGGATCACCAGTGGAGAAACCAACAGCAAGGGACACGTGGCTGTGCTTGCAACTCCATGGATCGGGATTGAAAACAGTGTCATTGAGGTAGCACAGGCAGCACTAGTGGACTCTGTGGCTCCCGGTGTCACATGATAGGGTACATTCTGTGCCGCCGAGGACAGGGTATGCAGCGGCAGACATTGTACCAATGGTGGCACATGGCTTTCACTTGCAAGTCCATGAACACGGATTGAAAACAATGTGGTTGACGTACTACTGGCAGGGGTGTTAGAATCTCTGGGTTGTGGTGGCAACGTATTGGGCACACTCAGTGCCACTGTGGGCAGGGTCTGAGGTGCCGACGACGGCAATGGCACATGAGCGCCACGTGCTACACCTTGGACTGGTATTGAAAACAGCGTTGTTCTTGAAGCACTGCTAACGGGAGTCCTGGAGGACGTACCAGTGGACTGTGTGGGTTGCAGTGAGACTGTGTATGGCAGATATTGTGATAAACGTTGTCCCGATGACAGCGATGGTAGTCTACTGTTGCTGCTCGCTACATCCTGAACTGGGACTCCAGTTGAGACACTGCTACAGCATGTGCTAGACAAGCCAATGGATGGTGTGGCCTTTGGCAGAGTACAGGGTAAGGGTACATCAGCGGAGTTTGTGGTTCGCGCTGGCACAGTATACAGTGGCAGATATTGTGGTACGTACTGCACTGACGACAGCGCTGGCAGTCGATTGCTGTTACCAGCTGACGGAAAACAGCTGAACAGCGTTGGAGGAAATGATGGAAGAGTTGAACCGCAGTGGGGAAAACCCAGGGTATTACCCATCGTAGCACAGCTCCGCTGCAGCGGCGGCTGTGTGATCATACCCAAGCTAGATGTGTCGAGTGCTGCGGAGTGTGTAGCGGCACGTTTCAGTGGCACATCGCACGTGTCGTGTGTTGCCAAGCGTTTTAAAAGTAAGCTGCTGATGTGCGGGTAAATTCCACTGACACGAGGGGAAATTCCACTGTGTTGAGGGGAATCGATACAAGGGGAAATACCGGCGGAATGTTTGCTAGCGCTGAGTAAACAGTTTCTGTGTGGGACAGTCGACGTATGTTCGAAAGGCCTGCTGCTAATGTTGTCATGGTGGTTTGACAAATCACCGTTGTTGATGACACAGTTTAGTGACGTTTCCGTTGGACAAATGTCAGCAGTGTTGTCAATCAATGGATCATCAGTATTCAGCAACGTGCCACTGCAAAACACCCACACACATCATCTTCATCATAACCATCATCAATGAATATCCGGAAGCACAGCAAGGAAGGCATCTAGATTATTTCAACATATACAGTTTATACACAAGTTACAACAGAAACTGAACTGTGTCAGTGACACTTTCAGCATTTGTCAACACAGCACAGACACATACTACACTGTGAGGCATAAAAAACACCCCACATTTTTTTAACATAACTATTCCTGATACAACTGGCCACCAAATGACTGTTTAGTTTCCCACCTCACCCACTGTCTGCTTCTACGCTACCTGGGGAAAGAAAACGAACAAAATATCGCATTTTTAACTACCAGTATTATTGCTTAATCAAGAAAATACACAAAACACACATTTTGTACATATTTTCATCATTTTAGCTGATAGCTTATCTAACTGGCCATTAACTGCCTACAAAAATCTTTTAAACGTTGGTCCACAAACATGGGCTCAGCTCGGAGAGACTATCTCCATTCGTTAATAGCAGTGTCAATAATGTTCTGCTCCAGACCAATCCAGACTTCACCAGTTGCTTCTTGAATTCATCAATATTCCTAAATGTTAGGCCTATTTAATGGACGTGCTGCTGCACAACAGTCAAACCTTGTAATTAATTGGCTGTTGGTGGCCACATATCCGGAAAGATGAAATTTTATAGTTTTTTGTTGATTTTAATGCATATTTTGTCTGTTCTGTTTCTACCAGGTAGGGCAGAAGCAGATGTTGGATGAGGTGGGAAACTGAACGACCATTTGTGTCATAAATATGTGTACCAAAAATTATGAAAACTGAATAACCCTTGTTCAGCATGTGGTAAGAAAAAATTTTGTGTGTTTTTATGCATCACAGTGTATCATCATCATAATAAATATTCCGTCCAGAAGCAGGCCAATTGCGGCACGGCCATAGATGTTACATACATGTAATAATTCAACGTACAACCCTAGAATTGCAATCAGTGAAACAAGATGTACAATCCGAAAACTGTCTCTGTAATGCTTAGTGTCTCTTGATACCAAAATTAAATAGAATTTTCTGTAAGAAACAAATAGCAGATAACAGTTGCAAACTTTAGACTAAGTAAACTAAGAAAATATACGACACCAACAAGCAATATATGTGTACTGTGATAACATTAGTTGCACATCCTTTACAAAACCAGGGGTGGCGCTGGGTTTTCAGAACTAGGGGGTCCAGGTTGAGTAGTTCTCAATTTACTACTGCCATCCCCACCCCGACCCCTTCATGCACCCAAAAAAAGTGCGAGTCTCATGGGTCGTGTGGACCCCTGGACTCCCTGCCCTCTGCTGCCCCTGTACGAAACCAGATCTGGATCGTTGAAAAAACAAAGACCAAACTAATCTGAATTGCTTCACTTCTATTCGCTAGTGGCAGCAGCAGTTTGCAATAACTGTATGTACAATTTTGGCTGATGAGTTAAACTATCTTCTTTTTCGTTCTAACACGCATTGCAACTCACTCTGGGTAGCAGAATCCAGCTGACAGTTTAAACATGGTGCAGGACTTCGACAAAGAGACGGACAGACAGACCACGCTACGGAGAAGTGTGTAGCAATAGGCGGAATCATACGCACTGCAACAAGTGATTTGACCTAAAATGTGAAACTGTTATCAAGTGGATTGACAGAGAAAGAGACAGCAGAATGCGAGTTACTCACGGAGACAGTTTTTCAGCGCAGAACTCTTCGTAGTGCTTCAGCTAAACACACAGACATAGACACAAACATAATCGACATTGATCTGTAGACAGACGGACAAATGGATAGACTGCCGGCCACACAACAGGATGCTACATCATAATCGATGATAACATTATCAAAATAAATGTACAAAACATAAGTATATACACTTGTTAACGACAACAATTAAGGACTTGCACATCGAAAACAGCAACAATTACAAAAAGTGATATTGCCTGCATCACACTGATTGCCATTAACAAGTGTACAAGCTTATGCTTTGTACATTTATATTTGCTGTTTTATTAGCAAAATAACGTTTTCCTACAGTTGATCAGTTACGGAGATATCTGGCCATAGATATTTTACAATCACGATCTTGACCATTGGGGGTCACATTACATTCAAACTGCAACAAGGGTCATTTGTAGTGGAATTAGATTGGCCTCAAAACCTCCCATTAGATGCAAATATCTTGCAGATATTTCTTACAGAAGCCGAATTATAGCCATTTTGTCTCAAATTTTGTTGCCATGGCAACAATTGGGTAGGTCAGGATAAAATTTTGTTGGCAATATTTGCTGGCCCAACTCCGAAACTCCCTCTCTATAGACGCAAAGATCTCGCATATATGTCTAGCAGAAACTGAGTTATAGCCCATTTTGTCTGAAATTTCGTTGCCATGGCAACCAGGGAGGGTCAGGGTAAAATTTTATTGGTAGCATTCAATCTCCCATCCCCAAAAAACCCTACAGACACAATAGCCGAGTTATAGCCCATTTTGTCTCAAATTTCGTTGCCATGGCAACGGGGGTCGGTCGGGGAAAAATGCAATTGGCAGCATTCAATGGCCCATCCCCAAAAACCCCCCTATAGGCGCAAAAATCTCACAAAAATCTCTTACGCAAGCCGAGTTATAGAGTTATTTGTTCCAAATTTCATTGCCATGGCAACCAGGCAGAGTGGAGGGGGGTAAAATTGAATGACACCATTAGATTGGCCATTCCCGAAAACCCTACCCTAAAACCAAAAATTACGACTTATACACAGCTAAAGTTATGACCGTTTAAAGAATTGCTTAATTTTCCCCATAGGCGCAATTGTAATTTTTTTGGAAATTTTTGAATAAAGACGTTAAATATTAATTTCAAATTTTGTAATCCCCAAAAGGCTCATCCTTGTGCGAGACCGCGTCATTTGAGCCATCACACGTAAAAATCTGCCGAAGGGTCTGTCCTGTAGGTGAGTTAAAGAAAAAAAGGTATATGTACAGCTATAAAAATGTAGGCATATATTTCACCTATTTGCCAAGAAGCCCCCCCTTGTGCAGATTTACATAAAATTTTGCACGAGGGGTCATCTAGCCGACGTAATCAACTGTATCACAGGCTGAACGGTAGTTCAAGCCATGTGTTCACGGCGACTTCTCTTTCCTATGGGGAAGTCAAGAATTCGACCCCCATAGAATCAAAACCCCTGACCCAATTGAGATAAAATTTGGCAAGGTTGATTACGTTGGCGAGATGACCCCTAAACATTATGACAATAATGCAGATGTCTAAATAGTTACCTCTCTTCTAGATACTGAATAAGTAGATGAAATATTAAATGTAGTGACACGCAGCACTATAGAGAAGATTACAAATAGCTACAATATACTGCATAATACTATCTATGACTGTAGTACAGTCAGCCGTTCCCTAGCAACAGCTGGGCACTTGTTGCCTAGCTAACCTGCAGAGACAACATTTATACAAAATGACTAAAACGATACATCAATAAATCAAGTCAGGATTCTTCAAAGTGGCCGAAGGAAGTAATAAAAATTATTTCTAGGTCCACTTAAGAGACAGCCAGCCAGCATCGGGTCCAGGAAATAGTCAGAAACTACACGGCGAGCCAAAAAAATGTGCAACTTTACTTTTGTCCATATCCTCGACAATTATTGACCGATTTTCAAAATTTTTTCACTGACACACTCTGCAGACAATTTGCAACAATGTGATTATTATAAATCCCACCACATCGTAAATGCGTCTCTACACTACCTTTTGAAATATCAATGAAATATGCATACATAACGATAACAATAAACAAACATTTTGGTAAAATTGAAAAGAAACACCTCAGACCAACATTACTGTGTATGGTCTGTATGGAGACAAACAAGCATGTTCACGGTTGATGGATCCAGCGACAAACGTCTCTTGTTGACGATGTATCCGGCAGAACTGAACAGTCTCTCGCAGGGCACTGATGTCACTGGTACACACAGAGCAGTCTTTGCCAGTTGCGCCAATGTAGGAAAACGATGTTCATTTGCCGCATTTTCACCATCCGGAAGCTTTTTCTCCGCCTTGAAATGAGCGATTTCCTCGGTGGTAGTCTCATCTGGCTCATCAGTGTCAGAATCAGAATCCATTAGTCTGATGCGCTTGTTCATAGGCTCGCAGACAGTATCAGAGTCGTCATCAGTATGGCTGACTCGCAGCTGTTCTGTATGAGCCTCTGCGTCAACAGCAGCAGACAGTTTGGCTGCAATAGCCATCCAGGTTTCACCTTTATCTTCTGTCAACAAGCATCGCAAAGTTTTGTATTGTGGCTCCAATGCAGTAGCAATGCGCAAGATCTCAACACCATCGATACCAGTCACACGCCGCTGGAAGTCATCAAGAGCAGCCAATTTATATCGTACATGAGTAAGTAAAAGGCTGAGTTGATTAATCGTTAAAAATAAAATTAATCGTTAATTTTCTATGTTAGTTAACGATTAAATTAATCGTTAAAATCCGCAGCTCTAGAAAAAGTCTAAATCAGAGTTCTTTTGCATCATACGTACATATCTCTCGGCCTTTGGTGATAATTCTTCAACTTTGCGGAAAGAATTATCACGAATGATCTCAATGCCAGTAGTTTTTGTATGGTATTGTTGAATGTTCTGTTGCACAGGACTCATATGGTACAGTGACATCACCAAACACATCTCAGCATGTTCTGTTTTCCTTCTTCTGTGGTGTGCTGGTCCCTGTGTGCTATCACCTTAGCCGGTGTGCCAGCGATCCTTCCATCATCGGGTAAGGATTTTCAGTCTTGTTTTGTGATTTTCATTATGAAAAACGAATCAGGGGGCAGAGGTCCAGTTCTTGCTGAAGCACTGCTTACATGAGTCTGTCTTGTGACCAGAAGTGGTTTACAATTGTGGAAGTGGCAGCTGATTGGCATGAGCTAATGATACCGCTGTGCATTATGCAGTCATCCATTGTCTGCCTCAGCAAACAGTTGGACGTGTGTGTGATGCAGCCAGCAGACATAGGACTGCCCCAGGCAGTGTAGGTTTTTACCTCATAAGCTACTAATTTTTCATTCAGCTGAAGTTGTTATCGCACTAGCAGCAGCATGTTTAATGCATTTTTCTTTACAGCCTGTATTATACTGCTTAGAGAATTATGTTCATAAGACAAATTGCATTCGAGCTATGATTATCAACGGTTACAAGTCTTTAAAAGTTTGAGTTATTTGTTGCTGTGGTTTTATGATAGTGCATATTGTAAATGTGCAATGGCTGTTTTGTATGTAAAACTAGAAAAGTGTGTAAGCTCGGTGCTGATGAACTGTGCATTCATCCACCTACCTAATGCATATGCATTTTACTGCACGACATAATTCTAACCTGTAACCTTTTGGGCTGTTGGAGTGTTTGGTAGTCAGCTAAAGACTGATATGTATTTACGCAGCTACTGTGCATTAGCCATCATCGTCATCGACAATCGTGGGCTCAACGCCCATTGGTGTCTGACGCCATTGTTACTATCACTGCCCACCGCTGCCTATTTAGGGCAGCGTGGCTTAACTCCTGCAGGGTTGCCCCACACTACTGCTTAATGTCATCTGACCATTCTCGGTGAGGCCGTCCTCTTTTGTTTGAACCATCCATCATTCTGAGCACCAGGGTCTTTATTTTTCTGCTGTCGTCCATTCTGCAGATATGGCCGAAGAGGCGCAGCTTTCTCTGTATCACTTTCTGCATTAGCCCAGCCACCGTAATGTTTGAACTGAACTGAATGGTTGTCTGTGTGTGTGTGTTATCAACAGGCAGCTGATATTTCGTGCTATTGTTCCAAGACTTCGTCGTAGACATCAGACTGCAGAAGATTTGGAACTCACCGATCCTCTGCCCGATAAACTCCGCCGTTCAGTTGTACGTTACTGTTCTGCATAAATTTCTACCTACATAGTATGTATTGTAGTTATCGTCTTTTTATCATTAGTCTAGGCGACTGGTGCAAAATATAGCCAGAATTGCTCAGATGGTGATGAAAACATGAAACTTGGTACAGTAATACATCATACTATTGTGCCAAGTTTCGTGCTTTTATCACCATTTGAGCAATTTTTGCACTAGTCACCTGGAGTACATGGAACTCTTTCTGTTTTTTCTGTCATCAAGAAAATGATGATGAGGCTGCTATTAAACGTTTCCATTCGGCTTTATCATGCATGATATTTATTATTTACTCAAAATGTTTTTTGTGCCCATGTTCTTCTTTATGTTTTTCAATCCATTTTTGCGGTTGTCTTTCTTGGTTTTTTTCCTCCCGGTTATGTAGTAGCACTGTTATGCCAATTACATAAAGTTCACTGCTGTTTACCTCTAGCTTGTGTAAATAGTTGGGTTTAAATGCTGACTGTGTGTGAGAATTTGACTCTGTGTATACATTCAGTGTTTATGTTGATTGTTTTTCTTTCAGAGGGAAAGGCTAAAGTCGGATCTAATTGTCTGCATCGCTTCAACTGTCCTCGTATTTGCTGTCAGCGTTAGCACGGCATTCAGCAGTCCTGTCTTGCAGGTATGTTTTTTCTTCACGATCTGGGATTCTAGGTTCTATTTCGTATGAAGCTATTTGTTGTATAGCATTTTTCCTGTTAGAGCATTTTAACATAATTTTTGTTTCCTGTCACAGTTTATGTTGTTTGACAAGCTGTACAAAATGGGAAGTTTTTTGTTACGGGTCTCTGTTAGTATTTCATTGGTTCTGCATTTCTAGATGCTCCATTGGTATTTGGCCTAATGCATCACCTCACTTTATAAGGCCTTTGGTGTTGCAGTATGTGGCATATTGGCCCTGTGTGTTGAATAGGCCGTATGTTTCCTGGTTAGATGACTATATTGTTTGTTATTATTATGTATGTGTAGGTATGGGTACATTATTATTGTTATTTAGATTTTGTGTTATTTTTATGGATTTTTTGTCACTAATTTTCATTGTCAGTACTGGTGCAGATAATTGCCTGTAAGGCTAGTTTCTGAAATGACTTGTAATGTGTCTACTATCATGTAAAATTCTACTCACTCACTAAAACTCTACTCACTCACTCACTGATTTATGTAATTCTGGCCAGAATTTGTATTATTTTTAGCTTGTTTAAGGAGGCTTATAATTCTGCTAGATTATAACGTAAAGATATAAATTTTTCTCGTGAGTGCTAGGTCCATATTTGTGAAGCCACTTATATAATATGGCACATTCATACGTCTGTGTCTTTCTGTGTTTTTTAGCCGTTGCTGTTTGACATCCTAGTTTGTGTATCTGGAGGGCTGGGTTTTCTGGTGCATTATGTAATTCCACATCTGCGCAAGGAAATGCCATGGCTTTGCTTCTCTCACCCACTGCTGCGGAGTCGCGAACGTGGACAGTTTGAAGTTAAAGGTTTGTAACATTTGTTACATAGTGTTTATTTATAAATTTTATTATTGTTAGTTACAGCGAAGAAACTTATACTGTAAAGTCTTGATCTTAGGACTACCCATAGTTTTTGCTTTGAATGACAGAGCCTGTCTTAGGACCAGTTTTGACTTTTTAACTACAAGGGTCATTCAGTAAATTCCAGAACTGACATTCTTAATACAACAACAGTAAATTGCACAATTTTGACAATTTGTTACTTTTCAACTTAATCTCCGTGCAGTTCACTGCAGCATTTTCACTGTTCTACAAGTCAGCTGGAACCCGTAACATTGAGCTTTTGTTGGCACCGTGTTTAAACTTCCATGCTGTTTGAACATCTTCATTGTTTTTAAACTTAATGTTTCCAAGTGATTGATTGTGTGGTCCAAACAAATGAAAAATCACTTGTAGCTAAATCTGGACTGTATAGCAAATGTTGTAGCAATTCCCAGCCCATTTGTAAAAATTTTCTCAACTGTCTAACGAGCCTGTCGCGTAGTGGTGCATTGTCATGTTGAGGAACGACAATTTTTGCAGCAAACCTGGTCGATTGCTGCGAATTGCTGGTTGTAATCAACCACACGATAATGCACTGTAATATTCTGCATTCACGGTATGTCATTCAGGCAGAAAGTCTGTGAGAACAACTCTTCAAGTGTCCACAAAATGCTTTGTCTGCAGCTGACCGTTTTGGCTGTATGCAGTGCTTTAACACGGACATCATCACTAACTGACAGATGACAGCTGCAAAAGCGAGCGAACTATTCGAATACTTTCAAATGTGATAAAATGTTGCTGCTAAATACTACAGCTAATCTACAATAAATTTCAGCACTTTCTATGCCTTCTGTGACTAGAAAATTTCATGATTATTTTGTGACTATGCCAAACGTCATTATCTGTAATTTATATCTTAGTAATAATGATGTCACAGCATGACATCATAAATGAAACCATGGTAAATGATGTACAATAGTGGCCATACAACATCATAATAGTTTTGGTCTTCAACTGTCAGTGTGTGCTTACTGAGAAGAACAGTCCTGGAATTTATTGAACGCCCCTCGTAGTATCTAGTCAGTACTTATCTTTACTGTTCTGTTTTCTTAATAAATGTTGTTGGAACCACTGACTGTTGGTTAAATTTTTACTAATTTTAGCTAGCCAGTTTTCAGTGGCTAGTTCGTTGTCCGTCAGTTAATTTGCGAGTATGCAATAGAATTGGCCAGGAAACGTCTCTGATGTTAAACTTTCATTCTACCTATTCCAGTGGTTAGCTAATAAATTAACAAAATGAACAAGAAACCAAATCTTAGACTAGCTTATAGTAAAATGGGCTGGATATTCAGACACTGAATGATTAGTAGTTGTCGCACTTTGCATTCTTTTTATAAAAATTTGTTACTCTTCTATTGATTGGTTTATGTAATAGTTGTTGAATATTATTAGGATTTTGCAAAACAGTTGATATTATTCGTTGTTTTTGTGTAGTGGCAGCCAAAGTGATGATGTTCGAGAAGCTGTATGTTTGGCTTCGGTTCTTTGAGTCAAACTTCCTGCTGACGACCATCTACTTGTGTGTCTTGACTCAGTCCACTCGACACATTGTGCTCGAAAAAAAGTTTGAAATATTGTGAGTAAATTAACGCTGTTGTTGTGTAAGTTGTACAGTGTACACAGAAATGAACAGTGGTGATATGTTCAGTGTTATTTTAGCCTGCGTTGTACCTGTAGCTGCCTAGATTTAATCAGGTCGGCTCTGCAAGCTGAGTTGATTTAATTACGCTAGTTTGATGTATGTCTATCCACAAAAAGTTTTTTGTGGGTTGTTTGATCCAAGTGAAATTTGGGGTGTAGCTGGATGTGGATGAGATTTACGTGACGATAGGCCAGTTGTGTCGTGTGACCTGATCAAAGGTCAACTTTAACGTCATGAGACTTACAAAGTTAGAAATTCTAACATTTTTAAAGTTTACCTTCTCTGCCATTTGCAGTGGGATTTGGCAAATGACTACCAGTTTCTTAACTAGGGCACAGCATCTGAATTTGATTGGCCTTTTTTGATAGTTGATTTATTTTAGCATCATATGACATTGCAAACCGGTATGAATGAGATGATCATCAGTCTGCCATGGGGTTAATTTTAATTTTTAATTATCACTGCTATGAGTTTTATGGCTATTAACTTTCCTTAGTCTTTAGTTCAACTAGCATCCACATGTTGATGTAATTTTGCTTTGTCTGCCGCCAATTTTTCAACGTTCTACCAAGTAGAGTCTTCTAGCTTGATGTGCTGATTGTCAGTGTGTTGTCTTGTGCTTACAGCATAGCAGCGTTCATCATAGTGGTCTGCAGTATCAAGATGTTTCGCAGTGCCTTCGCAAACCCATCTCATCAGTACCTCGTCGTCGTCTTTACCATGCTCTTCTTTCGTTACGACTATCACCAACTCTCAGAAAGCTTTCTTGTTGACTTCTTCTTTGTGTCGATCTTGCTCAATAAGGCAAGTTGCATTAATTTTATGTTGATGCTTTGATGTTTCAAGCTTTGATCATTTTAGGTTTTGATTAATTGCCTCAGATAATTGATTACGATTAGTAAAGTGCATAAGTAATTACCACCAGTTAGTAAGTTAATAAAAACCTGTCATTGGCTGTATTTTATTGTAGACTTAGCATTTTTAAAATCTTGCTTACGTTGCTGATTATTTTGCATCTTGTATACTGTTGGGGCATAACATTTTACGTTTTGTGATGATGTTCGATTTGTCAATCAGACGTGTCCTTTGATGACACAGTTTTGATTCATTTATGTATTAAATAATAATGAAACATTTCAATTATTTTCGTAATGGATTATAATTGTTTAATCATAGGTGTTCTGATAAATGCCTATTCATGACATGTGTAACAAATTTTTCATGGAATTTGTAGAATTGTGGCTTAGCTTGATTCAGGACAGCTTATAATTCTGCAATCTTAGCTGTCAAAAATTAAGGCTTGCTTCCGTTTATTAATCCGAGCTTGTGTTTTATGTTGTTCACAGGTGTATGAGTTTATGTTGAAATTGCGGTTCATACTGACATACATTGCTCCATGGCAGATCACTTGGGGCTCAGCATTTCACGCATTTGCACAGCCGTTTTCTGTGCCACGTATCCTTTGTCTGCACATAGAATTTTGCTTGTCATATTTTTATAATCATAATAATAATAATAATCTAACTTTTATAGCACCCGTTTGTCAGAAAGACTTCAATGATGCAAGTGACAGTGTCTGCTTTGTTAGCTGGTTGTCATTTGGAACAAGAAATATTATTAGATTCTGACCAATCTAATGTACATCTCACTCGCATCATTTTCTTTGTATTTTTCTGAGAGCTTATTCATTCCTTTCGGCTTGTATTAGAGACCCGGCATCTAAATGAGACCCGTTTAATATTATACTAATAGTGACTGGCGTCGAGGTCGTTATTGGAAATTGTCTCCCCAAAGTTCATAAAATATTGCCCGATTTTAGGAACTGAGAAGAAAAATTCCAATAATGGTCGATGACGCTAGTTGCCATTTATCCTGTTATACCTAAATGCATGCGTCTATCTCTCACTGTTATGGAGATATGGCCGTTTGAAGTTCTTTCAGGAAGGCTCTTCCAGGAACAGAGGTCGGTCGTCGGTCGGTCTTCAATATTACACTGATCTCATATACTTCTCTTCACTATGTTAGGAACGTAGCGCGTGAGGAGTAACAAGAAATTTGAGCTAATGCTCACGAGACACGTGAAAACCTATGGCATTTCCTGTTCAGTAGTTTAGCTGAAAATTGGGGTGTTCGCGCTAAGTTAGTATACAAATACCAAATTCTCTATCTGGATCGCATAATGATTGTTTCGTGGTGCCACCTTGTGAATGATATAGACTTGTGTCGCAGCCCGAAATTGCCAAAAAAATCCATAAAACCCGCTATTTTGGCGTTCAAGGTCATACATGATCATTGAATTCGGTGCCAATCGAGAGCCAGTGTATGACTTCCTATTAGTGATTAATAGTAACCTAGGCCCTATCTCGCACCGTTACTGAGATACATTGACTTATTGGCCAAAAATCGCAAATTTTGCCTACTCCCCTCTCATTTAGCGCCCTCGTTCGAGGTGACCCCCTTTGAATTCATAGAAAAGCCTTACGGTTCCTGAAACTAAAGTCTTCCGTGCAGCCGACAGTGAAGATTTGGTAATTCTAGCTTGCACCATTTTTGACTGATCCACCCGTGTGACAGATGGATCGACGGACTGACAGAATTGCGATGGCTAAGACGCGCTGAAAGCAGTAGCTGCTTTCGCGCGTAAAAATTAATGACCTGCACCATAGAAGGTGGAGTGGAGTGGGGGAGTGATGTGACAGTCTGTCTCTTTGTCTGTCTGTTTGTCAGCTTGATAACTCAAAAGTTATAAACAGATTTTGTTGTGATTCTGTGGATGGGTTGCTTGTGGTCCAAGGAGGAAATGATTAAAATTTGTGGCACTTCGGAGTCATCTGGATTATGGATAAAAATTTTGGATTCTTCACTATTAGAGAATAGCACATAAAGTGAACTTGCAGTGTATCTTACCAAATTATGAACACATTTTGATCAAATTTTTTGTGGAGGATGGAGCTGAAGGACTAACCAGTCGAATTTTGTTAGAGATATGGTCTGAGATCATTTTGGTCATATATGTACAATTATTGCATTGAATTCGTTGTGTTTGCCAGCTGGCAGCTCCATTTTCAGTCGATGTTTGTGCTGCCCCAGCACTGATTTTCTGTTTTTTTTGGTGAAAATTTGTTTCTAGTTTCAGAGATATAGATGTTTATTACAGTCGAGAACTTCTTAACTGAAGCTGATGTGCATAGACTCAGCAATGCTGTTTGTACAAGCCGTTGTGTCCACGTTGTTATCTGCCCCACTCAACCCTCTGCTTGGCAGTGCTATCTTCATCACCTCGTACCTACGCCCACTGAGATTCTGGGAGAAAGATTACAAGTATGTTTCTGTGTTAATTTGTTTAGCAGCACTATTTTTAATAACGTGATGGTGGTCAGCATTTTGTTTATAATTATGTGCATATGCGTGTCATGTTGCATTTGTACTTAGTACTTAAATGTATTTTATCACATGACTAAATGGCGTAGTTGGTAACGTGTCTCGGATGAGACGAAGTTACTCTACGCTGGGCCCGGTTAGTACTTAGATGGGTGACTGTCTACAGTACGGAGCCAGCCAACTAGGTCGACTCAGCCTTCTACCCTCCGTAGGATGGTAAAATGAGTACTAACGGTGGTCAAGGCCATCGCTAGGGAAGAAACGGCGAGTTCTGCGCCACAGTAGGCCCTGTGGCCAGGACTGCAAGCATACCAATCCAGTCGGTTAAAGGCGCTGGCTGTTAACTTGAGCCATCCATCCGGCTGACTTGGGCTGTAGGCTATGCTAGCTTAATTGGGCCCCGCCCTCGCTGGCTCAAAGTGCCGTCAAGAGGATGAGCTCCCACGCAACGGGCGTATCCAAAATCTTCTTCTTCTAAATGGAGAACAGAAATGGAGGGGCAGTGGGTTTATCCTGAAATGGCCATTAACTTGATAAATGGTACAAGTGTACAGGGTGCAGCAAAAAAGTAGCCCCCTGAAGTTTTCCACTGTTTTCTCAGCAATCGTTTGCAATTTTAATTTTAAATTTTACAGCTTTATTTACTAAAACCTTTCACATTTGACTGCCAAGTTAAATTTGATTCTGTTACAAAATGACAAAGTTATAGACTTTTACATGACTGCCTACCGATTTTTCAGGATTAAAAATGTTTAAGCTACAACACCAATTCATTTACTTTGTTGAAATAACACGGTTAACTAATGATAAGATGCCAGAATTTCATTGTCACTGAGACTATTCGAAGTGTCCACCGCCAGCTCCAAGCTTCAACACAAGCCTTCAGTTGCTTAATTTGAGAAGTCTTTCACAATCTTATTGATCGGTTTTTGTGGCAGGTTGTCCCAGATAACCTGAAGCGTTTCCTTGATTTTGGCGATTGTTTTCGGCAGTTTTTCAGCTTTGTTTTAAGCTTGCAGTAAGCCTCCAACATTACACCCACACATGATAGTCCATTCGGCAAATTTGAAGGCCACTGGTCCTCTGTGATGAAATCTAGACAGCTGGCTCGCAGTCATGTTCCATGCGCTGCACGCTTTGTGTGCTGGCGTGCCGTCCTGCTAGAAGATGAACCCGATGGGCAGCTGATGATTGCTTTAAAAGAATGATGATTTAGTAATAATTTATAAACAAAATAAATTACTGTTTATCAAACGTCATCGGCAGTAACGTGGTAGCCGGTTTTTGAAAATTAAATAGCATTTTAGCTTAAACATTTTTAATGCTGAAAAATTGGTAGGTGGTCGTGGTAAAAAATCTATATCTTTGACGTTTTACAACAGAATCACACTTTACTTGACAGTTAAATGTAGAAGATTATATTAAATAAAGCTGTAAAACTTTGAATTAAAATTTCTAACAGTTGCTTAGAAAACAGTGAAACACTTTAGGGGGCTACTTTTCTGCCACACCCTGTGTATGAAATTGTAATTTTCGCTTCTTCATTTTTTTGCCAAATAGTAGGTTTATGACAGTCTGTTCTGCCAGCTGCTTCTGTCTTTATATTTACATAATCTTTACTCTTGATAGTGCTGAGCATTTGTGAGCATTTTCATACTTTTGTCACTGCTTAACATTTTGTTTTATGTTGTGTCCCATACAAGGCTGGATCTAAACCCTATTCGGTTTTGTTCAATAGAAGCATGGGGGTTATCCTGTAAATTTTCTCACATTAATGTTCAAAATCTTTCCATGGATTCAGTATTTCAGCTGTAATGTTGTGAACTTTAGATTATGATTTTTTATAATGTGGTGTACAGAGCTTTAAGGACAGAACATGTTGAGCTGCACAAAGTGAAAAGTGTCACAGAATGCTATAAGGAAGCACCTTATAGGTCTGAAAATGTGACGTTAGTGTTTGACATCCTGTGGCCTGTAGGGGTCGTTTTTTGTGGTGTTCCCTGTTTGACCGAACTTGCCTAAGTCTAAGTTTTCGTTTGTGGTACTGTGTCCAAGATATTCCTGTTTCTTGGACTTTCTGCACCTTTTCATTATTTTGCATTCTGTTGCCGTTGGGGGCCATTTTTCTGGTGGTCCTGTTTGGTTGAACATGCTTGAATTTGAGTTCACATTTGCAGTACTGTGTTCGAGCTGTTTCTGTTTCTCGGACTTTCTACAGCACTTCGTTATCTCTCATGCATGTGTGGTCTGCAGTACAAAACGTGTGGATCACTCCAACACTCGACTTGTCTCACAGCTGGACTACAATCCGGGCACCGACGACAACAACCTCAACTCTATATTCTACGAGCACCTGACGCGCTCGCTGCAGCACAGTTTGTGTGGAGACCTTCTGCTGGGGCGCTGGGGCAGCGTGCTGCAGGGCGATTGCTTCATCATTGCATCGGACTACCTCAATGCCCTCGTCCATATCGTCGAGATGGGCAATGGATTCGTCACATTCCAACTACGTGGACTCGAGTTCCGAGGTTGAACGACCATTTTGTTTTATTTTTTTTTGTTTTTTCATTTCCTGAGTCAGTTTAAAACAGTTTGTAGGCATAAGCTCGCAGTAACAAAATGTATGGCGTTCAAGATGCATCTTGCTTTCTGTTCTGCTGAATAATTGTATAAATTGTTGTACTGAGCGTTAATAAATTTTGGAGCCAGTAGTGATTAAAAATATTTCATAGTTTCGTTTCAAGTGTCGTTCATTAATTTTGATAAAACTATGGTAGATCATTGTCCAAGGACAAGTTTTTGTTGAGAAGCATTATTTTTTCATTGCTCCCAGTTGTAATTGTATTTTGTATTGTTTGCTAGGAACTTACTGCCAACAGAGAGAAGTGGAGGCGATTACTGAAGATGTGGAGGGTGATGATGGTAAGTTTGTCCACTACTCCACTTTGCATTTTTTTGCAATTTTTTTGCAAATATGTTGTATAGTTACATTGTAGCATTTGATTTGGCTGCACTAAGTGACTCAGTCAGTTGCTTATCGTTTCCCAAGCCAAGATGCGAATAAAAAGTAACTTTAAAGGTCCGTGGACGCCAAAATTAACATATACATTTTATTCATTTTTCTGAAAGTGCAGAATTTTCTGATAACTTTGACAGTAATATCGGCGCTCAGCGTTTTGTCAACACGGAAAAATTTACCTTTGAAGTTGACGATCTACGAAAACAACGTAGAAAACGTGCCGCCATGACGGTCTGCAATGACATCACGAGTTTAGCTTATAGACGCCATGAATTAATATTCATGACGTCTATAGGCTATGGCCTAGCCTAGAATGATGACGTCGTCGGTTAGGCCATTAATATTCATGATCTATATGGGCTAGGGTCATGACGTCACGGCAGACGCTGATAGATTAGAATATTTCGCATAACATAACGTAATGCCGCATTTCGTTTGAATTCACGCATTAATTTCATATATTTATGAAGCTCAAATCTACATATTATATATGCGAGGTTAAATGTCTAATTTAAATCTACAGAAATTGCGCGAGTGAGTTTAACCGTGGCCATGGACCTTTAAACTTTTCAGGTTTTGTGAATTTATTGTCTACAGTAGTTGCCTTCAGTACATTTTCATCGCGAACTGGTACAAGGAAAGGCATTATTTAGGCAAAGACTTATGCAGTGCATTTTCGAATTTCCTGTGATATGTTTGAGGGCCTGTCTCATTCTTATGGGTGATCAGGACTGTTGATAGCAGATTACAATCAGCTTTAGGTGCAGAAATAATTTTATGTAACTAAATTTTTTAGACATGATGGCACATAAAAAAGTTCAACATACTTTCTTTATGTAGATATTTTTTATGAAACGTTTAGTTGCAGTCATAGCAGTGAAACAGACTTGTAGTACTCGAGTCCGGACTTGGACTCGAGCCCGGACTTAAGTCCGTTTTTGCTGGACTCGGACTTGGACTTGGAGGCTTTGCCAGCAAGTCCTTTTTTCAAGTCCTTTGTACCTACAAGATCGATAGCACTGTAACAGACTACTTCGCTGTGGCCTTGTAAATCTGTGTAAAAACGACGCCACAGTGACACTGCGACTGATGTTTCAGAGGCCAAGCTTTTAGTAAGTAAGTATAAGTAAGCATTTAAAGTGCACAATGTCAGCCAGTGGCCGAATCTGAGGCACTTGGCTGAGCCGCTAGAGGGAGCAGTAGGCCTGCTGGAAGCAATGAGTTTTAAGAAGGCGACGAAAAGTGTCTGCAGAGGTAGAACTACGGATGCTAGAGGGTAGTGAGTTCCAAACTGTGGGGGCTGCAATGCTAAAACCGCGGGAGGCAAAGGTTGTGCGGACACG
>Ga0209671_1001109_pt1 | contig 21343 bp, 13 predicted proteins | sample WorMetHERISLAND2_2_FD_187401 | JGI IMG/M metagenome (GOLD analysis project Ga0209671, IMG submission 187401) | Marine gutless worms symbiont microbial communities from Max Planck institute for Marine Microbiology, Germany - Olavius geniculatus... | ecosystem: Host-associated > Annelida >... | reverse complement strand
TTGCGAGTTTAACTCTATATTGTTGTTCTTTTTGTTTGTTTGTTTTTTTTTGTTTTTCTTGTCTACCAATGTTTATTTGGTGAAATAAAGATTATCAAAACTACCGAAAGCATAGGAAAAAATTGTAAGGATATTGGTAATACTACTTGTTGTATTTGTAGTCATAGTGGTGTTTCAGTAATTTGCAATGTGCACGTAGGATCCCTCTCCACTGCCGTATTTACAACACAGCGACTCATTCAACTTTGACATAAACCTGGAAGTGAAACTAAAAGGTAGAAAACTGTTTTCTGGTCTCTGCATGTTTTCCTGTTTTTTTATATTTATGCCATGTGATACTGTTATTCATGTCCACTCTCCAGCTTGTGGAAAAACGGAACATTTATCAGTAGAAGTAGTGACAAGGAAAATGATTAGCATACTGGTACCTGTAGCTTTTTTTGTGAGTGCTTTCTCTACAACTTTTATCACTTCCATTGTTCAACCTATGAATGCGAATTTTAATGGCAAATTTCGTTTTGTCCATTTTACCCATTTAATGCAGATGCTAGTTTTTTTTGACATTGAAGTCACATTGGTATCGTGAACGTAAACGTACATGGCATGAACTGTATTGGATGTAAGCTCGTTTGTACAATCAGTTTGATGTAATCTGTTGATGATGCTGATGATGTGACTGTCAGTTGCGGAGCTGGACAAGCCGGTGACCATCTGTCGCAGTAACTACAAGGTAAACAACAGTGCTGATTATATTCATTTCATTTACAAGTTGACAAATGTAGCATTTTAGGAATATCATACAAACAGTGTCTGGCATTGAGGTCGTTATTGGACATTGTTTCCCCTAAGTTGGAGAAGTATTGCCTGAGGCCAACAGTTGAGGGCAATATTTTCCTAAAACGATTGATGATACTACTTACTATTTGTTTTGTAATATATTTCATAGTAAATTGTGGTTTAGATATGTCTGTAAAGTGATTATAGCTTTTGTTCGGATGTATCAGTTTATCAGATGAACCGCGGGAATAAAAATGTCCATTGCCGAATTCCTGGGAATGAAAAAAGGGGTCCGGGAATGCATTCCCTAACCGCAGCGGGCGTCACATAGACATCATGCAAATTAATGAGGCGTGTGTGTGGTATATTCTGCAGTATCTGTACTGGACGGCTAAGCAGCAGCTAATTCATCACTCTGTCTGTGGCTGTAATCTGAGGCCTGGAGATCTGCTTGCCTCAGGCACCATTAGCGGACCGGTTGGTGACGTACATCATTTGTACTTGTAGTACTTGTACTTGAGTTGCAGTGTCTGATGGTCAGTGTACTTTGCCTACAATTACTGGCGAACGAGCACCTGTTTCATTAGTTTGTCCTTCTTACCTGAGTATGTAAGCGAGTACGGTACGGTAAATAGGAAGTCTTGAAAGGAGTGATCTGACACTCAGTCACAATGTGGCACGTTCTTAACACCCGTACAATAACGTCTTAGCAACCGTTTAAAGTGTTTCTAGTCGATGTCTGTCTTGGATAAACTGAGAGGCTGTTTAGCCTGCAGCCGTGAAACAGTATAGCTTTTCCAGTTTTCCAGATCAATTTTTATTTCTACTTTTTGAACTACTAGGAAGTTCGAGATTTTGTCCTGGTTTAAAAAATAATGACTGACATACAGTTTGAAAAAACTACAAGTTGAATGTTGATTAGTTGGACTTCCCTTCCCATCGACAGTGTGCCCTAAAGATTACTTACTTACTTTCTCTATCAATTGTTGTTAATATCTTGTAGACGCGTGATTCATACGGATGTTTGCTGGAGCTGAGTTGGAAAGGAACTGAATCGATTGACCTCGGCAACTCGGTCACTCGCAAGTTCCTCCAGGACGGAGATGAAGTCATTATCACTGGTTTGTTTATTTCGTTTTGCTGGCTCATTCGTTCTTCGCTGTTATTGGCGTCTTCTGTCGTTTGTTGTTGACCGCACAGTTGATCCGTGTGTTTATACGTTTGGAGAAAAATTCGGGAATTTTGACGAATTTCGTAACGGCTAAGAACGTACTGAACAGCTCAGTGTTTGAATTGTTAAAAACTAGCTGGGGGGTTAAACTTTTCGACGGTCAGAGCCCAACCAAAATTGTGATGTAAATCCTATGTGTATAGTACATAGCTGACCCCCAGTGCATAATGTGACAGAGTGTTAGGGGGTTGAGAAAAAAGTTGGGGGTTGAACCCTCAAACCCCCCCCCCAGCAATTCAAACACTGGAACAACTGTGGTTTTCTACAGGCTGTCCAAAAAAGACATAGATGTAGTGTATCTGTTCTAACTTTTTGTTTGTCGATAGGCCTATTGCAACAAAAATTAGAATAAAGATAATTATTTGTATGACAGTCGGTATGCATGTTTTCCAAAACTTTAAAAACAGAATGTTAGTAATTAGTAAGTCGGATTTGAGTTCAATTGACTTTGCATTTAACAGGTTCTTTATGAAATTATTCAATACAAATAACACTGAAATTGTTAAGAGTATTCAATTGTGCCTTGGCATATCTTTACCCAGCGTTGTCTTGGGTAATAGATCGGTAAAGTTTGAACTGAGTTTCAGGCTTTTCGCTCGTTAGTTAAGGCTTTCATCTATTTGTGTCATTCTACTGTTACTCTGTCTTACCGTCTGCTGTGTTGTTAATTATATTTGTTATTTTTTCTTTATATGTGCTACCATTTTATGTTGAATAAAGTTGAATATATATTGTATGCAGTTTACCTTGTGTTGTTATTTTGACTTAGATAAATAGCAATGCAGTATACACACTAATTTTCTGCATGACATTAGTATTTTACAAAAATCACAATTTACTAAGTTATAGCAACACGCTGGCTAAGTATGGGGTATGGCGATTAGTGTACTTTGCTGCAAGTTGTCTATGTTTTGTGACAGTGAATGAGAAAGATTTTTTTTAAAAATCGGTCAGTAGGCTAAGGCTTTTACAGATGAACAGATGGGCAGTGTGTCACTGAGGTGAACCTCACCTAAGTAAGTAAGTAAGTGAGCAGACGTGATTTAACACTTAGCCTACGAATGTCAATAGCCTAGATTCTCCTCGCCAGCACAAAATGTCTTGCGTAGTTTAGACTGTTCAAAGTTAATGTTGGTTTGTCTCCGATGAACTGGAAGACTGTTTTCCACAGTTTTTGGGCCTGCAGCCGCGAAACGCCTGCGTTAAGCTTGTATCTCTCTCTCTGTGATGGACAGCATTAAATTGCTAATAATTTCTATAGTGAAAACATTTCAGATAACAACACGTGCAGAATGCTTTGTGCATTTATGATGTAGGTTGCTGTGAGAAGAAGGGCATTAGTGTTGGATTTGGAGAATGCCGTGGTCAGATACTTCCTGCCGTGCTGCCCGCACAGACTTCGAGCTAGCCTCACAACACACGTCCGTGCTCAAACTACCTACGCCTGCCACGCAATAACTCAATCCGAATCTTTGACCTTGACTTTGACTTTATGACCTTGGAAACCTAGCCGGTGACATAGATTGTATGCCTAAGAACATAAGTGCTAATTTGTCTAAATCCGTCAATCTATTCAGGAGATGAGGGGTCGCAAAGTTTTAAACATTTGACCTTGTGGCAGGCAACCTTGACCTTGACCTTGACTTGAGCCCCGACTTTTAAAACCCCATCAGTTACGGCTTTAGCTCCATCAGCAACCAAAGTTTGGCTAAGTTTTGATTACCCTTTTTACTACCTGTCACATTTACTTTGCAGAACATTATGTGAGTGTATTTTTTTACCTGCAGTATTTGGTGTACGTTATAGAATGTCGATGATTGTCAGAGAGTATATTTTTGATCATGTTCCGTAGCCTGCTTTTGTATAGACGTAGGGTTAGTTGTGCTCGGTTGCTTGTTGTCGATATACCTTGTTATTGGTCTGTTGAATGTTGTGAGCTTGGGATTATATTATTGGAGATTCTTTTGTTTATTTCTTTACATTGCAATAATAACTAGCAGTTGTGTTTAAGAACACAGAATACCGTTGTCAAGATAACAACAACAACAGTTACTATGTTCTTTAGTCATTCAGGAGTAATTCCTGAAACTGAAAGCAAACGAGAGGAACGTCTGGCATGTCGCAGAATTTCGGTATAAACGGTTGAGTAAAACGTGCATTAATATAAAATCTGCTGTCTGAAGTGAAATCATGTTTAAATACAGTCTTTATGTAAGAAAATGTTTTAGACAAGGTTACATGAAAACAAAACATTTGCGCAGCATATTTTTCTTCTGTCAATAATTTATACAAAGAAATGCAGCGAACACCATATTCACTGAAAAACAATATAATCGAACTTATGAAATAATCAGCAGCCGAAAACGAATAAAAAATACACAATATCCACTCGAATAGCTAATAAGCTATTTTACAGGCTATCGATATGCACAAATGTTTACAGGTAGTATTTTTTTGAATTGTTGAACAGTCTGTTCTTTCCGATAAAAAACAAAGTATAGTACATGATAAGAATTAACGCACAACGTCCGTATAGTATAAAAATAAAGTAACCGTGCGTTAGAATAGCTGCTCTGTTAATCGCCATACTGCATAATCATCACTAGGTCACGAGGTCAACGCAAACTTAGCGCACGAATTAGGAATACCTGTTAATTCAGACTCATCGGTTCTGTGTTTTATTTCTTTTATTCGCTAGCATTTTTTTCGTTTGTTCATTGCAGCAGACTAATGCCAGTTTCTGAGTCAAGTTTATTCTCTTTGTTGACACCGCGTCACCGTTTTAGCCGACCGTACTTAAGTAACCGTCGAGCTCATGGTATGGTTGTCGTCCAATCGTCGTCGTCTGTCTGTCGAGGATGTATTGTGACTAAAAAACGGTGCGCGATAGATAAGACCTACGTTGCTGTTGATCACTAATAGGAAGTCGCATATTGGCTTTCAAACGACATGAAAATCATTGACCTTGGATGACCTTGAAGGGTCAACGCACTATATTATACCAATCTGGCGGCTTTGTGGCTAAACGGTAAGTCATAGGGGGTCGGCGATGGTGGTATATCGGACAAGGCGCTGGCGACTTCCTATAGGCTGTCAATAGTAACCATGTCTCCATTTGCAGCGGTTTGGCAGCAATTTTCAATGGAAAGTTTAAGATATAAGTGGCCGTATCTCGGAAATGGTAACAGATACTGGAATCGAACTTAAGTCTTCATTTTTCAGAACTTGGATTCGGATTTTGTGGCCTCTGACTCAGTCAGTGTGCCGTTAACAGTGCTTTGTTAATGCAGCGTCAACAGACAGAATTGTTTAATTTCTAACATTCTGTTGCGCTGCCTGTTGCATCTCTGCACATGCTCAGATCGTGAATACCGAATTTCACGAGCGTTTTGTCTCGTCCAACTCAGCGGGCTCGGACTAATTGGACCGGACTACACCGCCGCCGGAAACAGTCAAAGACGAGGCGCTGACGTCACAGTGACGTCACGTACCCATCAGTCAGTACAGAGTGACGTAGCTGCTGCGACTGTTACGATCAGCGATGACGTCATCGGTGCTGCCTTGTCGGTAAGCAACTGATGCGGCGGCTGGTGCGAACTGCGACATCACATCGCGGCTGCTGCTGCGGCTGCTGCCAAACTGCAGTCGCGTACACAGTACAGTGAGTACACAAAAGATTGTGTTTACGTTAAGTCCACGCTGCTTTCAAGAAAAGACACACAGAGGCGTATAACCGACATTTAAAAAAATCTAGACAGGCTTACTTACAGTTCAAAGCACAGTCAGCATTTACTACACAGCTCAGCTGTTCTTTGAACAACCGAAGCGTCCTGAGAGTTAATGTCTTACACAATGGTTGTTGATGCCAGTGCCATCTTTCTAACTAGGCCTGTCTGCGGCATGCTCGTCTATTACGAACTGTCAAATGAACGAAGAGATCGATATGCGAAATCTTTTTTGCCATACTGTTTGACTATTTTTACTTAATTGCTACGTGTTTTTACGCGCGACAGCAGAATGCTTCGCGCGCCTTAGCCATCGTCAAGGCGTCCGTCAGTCTGTCCGTCACACCCGTGAGCTGTATCAAAACGGTGCGCACTAGGAGAACGAAATCTTCACTGTGGGCTGCCCCAAGGACTCTAGTTTTGTAAGACAAAATTTTGTGCCCCTGGTTGAGGGTGGTCCCTCGAATGAGGGCGTCAAAAAGGGTTTCTCTGTAAAAAGACGTCATTTTGACGTTATTGACTCGTCTACTGTGAAAACGGGTGCAGACAGGTACAGACATGCTGCTTATCATAACAAGCATTGGTGACAAGATTTTTAGATTTATCAACATCGATGACCTTGAACGACCTTGAATCTCCAAAAGAGGGGGTTTTGATGAATTTTCCGCAATTTTTGACTGCAGCGCACATTTCAACAGCGAATTGCGACGAAATGGCTAGAGACCAAGACAACCTGCGTAAGTTCTTATGAAATTTTCAGTATTAAACGCAGATTTTAACAGTTCAGGTCTCAATTTTTTAGGTTCAAATAGGCCGCTCAGGCGGACGTCAAAGACGGTTGCCCACCTAAAAAGTGGTTATTTTAGCGCTATTGACTCGTTTAGTGTAAAAACAGTTGGAGATAGGCACATATAGGCCCTATAGGGGTCCTACTGCTTATCATAACAAGCATTAGTGACAAGCTTTTAATGGTGTCAACATCAATGACCTTTAATGACCTTGAACCCCAAAGCAGGGGGTTTTAGTGGGTTTTTTGCAATTTTCGGCTGCAACGCACATTTTAAGTGTAAATATTGTGCCGAAATGGCTGAAGATAGACCTGGACAACCTGCGTATGAAATTTTTGGCATTGAACGTACATTTTAACCACCTGAGTTTCGACCTCTTAGGTTCGAAAAGTCTTCCGTACAGAGGCCTCAAATTTTGGTATTTTTTCAAGACGCATTGTTATTTTGCACGCTGTACACGATTGCCCAGATGACAGGACCGCTGCTATCGCGCGTCACGTGAGCTTTGCTCCAATTACTTGTTATTTCTAGCCAAGTAGGCCTATTTTATGTTGTAATCCGAGTGAATCAGAGTTGAGAGGGGATGTGAAAAGGCAGACCTGTGAAACGGAGACCTCAGTACAGCAGTTGATGGCCTTACATGAGATGATCAGCGTCCAGATTGAAGCGGCGATCGCCACTACTGCTAGAGCGGCTAAACTTGCCTCCATTGCTGTCGTCACGCGACCCTGCTCAACAAACATGTATCAGCCTATACCACGCGCGCACTGCGTTTAGGCGCTATTTTAGGTCTTAGGTGCTCCTCTGTTTCCTTACAAGTACAGCTGTATTGTCTTACAGAGTTACATTACCTTTGGCAATTATTATTTACTTGCAAATTCATTGCCGAGTTTGCCAGTGGTTTATATTATTACATGTGCGCCCTGGACTACGGAGATTCGCCCGACGCCCGCGGACAATTTGGTGAACTGAAACTGGAGATGGCGATTTTCTGTCACCGATTTCGATTTGTATCCCATTATCGCCCAGAGCATAAGTTCTATCATAAGCTATTCTAGCTTTTGACTCGTTCCTGTTGCATAGCATTGTTTTATGTCGCTATTGTTGTTTGCTAGTGGCGATGTATGCAATAAATCATGATGATCAGAGCTATGCGTTTACCTTTTTGTTTCATTGTTTCGCAAGTCATGTAATAGGCTCTAATCTATAAAAATCGCCTTACATTTATCTATAGGCAGGACGTGAAGATTAGCAATACAAAGAAGTTGAGACGAAAATCAACACGTGGTAACCGGCTTTAGTCGCTGTTCAGAAAATTTGCTTGAAAACTGGCAGTTAAAAGAGTTTTTGGCATATTACATGATTGCGTTGATAGAAGTTGCGTATGTCAACTGTCATTAAACGAATATATGATGATGATGATGATGATGAGTAGCCTACATCGTGCCCACAGGAGCTCAGTAACGCCATAGGCCTACGCCGACTCGATCGATTTCCCCTACCCCAGAATAGCGCGTTTGCAGAGACGCCCCACAGTGCCGGTAATTACTTTGCTGGGTGTCGGATTGCGAATGTTGCAGTTACCACGTGGCAGGTGTCGTCTTCATTGAGCAGACGCTGATAAGTACAGAGATGCGTCGCCCAGATGGCGCCACGCACGCCAACGATCAGCTGCTGCAGAGCCAGGAATGACGTCATCATCTCGGCCAACACACAGCCCACTACCTGCAAGCATAGAACTTGCAGCTTAGCGCAAAATGTCCATCACTCAAACTCACACCATTCAAAGAACACTGATATTTTCCTTCTCCAAAAGACAGAAGCGTAGGTAGATGGGGAGGGTGTTTTCTTCACCTGCCCTCTCTCTTTAAAAGTGAAAAAATACCGGCATGCAGAACGTGGCGTGAAGTAAACATTAAACAGTGCTGAAGGATGATATTTTAACGTCAGCAGCAAAAACGCCGTGCAATAATATCAAAAGAACTGAAATACGTTCGTTATACGTACCATCAACCGCGTTTTATTTCTGCTGGTTGCTATACACAAGGCCCCCGACGCCAAACACTGAAACAAAATTAATTCACAAATTGTAATTAAAATTATAATCAGTATCATATTCTACAGACCCTCTACAGCATCCTGAAGTGACAGATGGCTAATGATGGTTAGATACAATATTTAATTATATTTTATCACGTATTATGATGTTTATGTACCGTATACTAAATACTAAACCAAAAAGTCCAGCTGTCGCTAGGATAGCTGACCGTACTGGTTGTCAGTGACAAGGTCATCCAAAGTCGATAACTTTCATTCTATCTGAAAGGATGACTGCCACTTTCTATTAGTGATTAATAGTAACCTTCGCTATATCTCCCACCGTTTCCGAGACATGGTTAGCTTTCCGTTGAAAATGCACATTTTTTTCTATACCACCCGCCATTCAACATTTAAAATGTCCCCCTTGCAAAAAATGGCTGAAATTTTGCATGCCCGAATATAACACACATGGCTAATTACTCATGTAAAAAGTTTCCCCCCTAAGACCAAACAAACAGTTTAGCCACAATACATTCCTTAGAGACGAACAGAGAGACGGACAGACAGACAGCTCGACCGTTATTTAAGTGCGGTCGGCTAACTAGAAATAAATAAACTTAATTAGCACATCATTAATTTTGTACAGCAAGATATGAAAGGAAGAAAGTATGAGGTGCAAACCTACGCATGCTGGTACAAGAAATGTACTTATAAGCAGTTTTAGTTCTATAGTTCCGGTAGCATTAAAATATATATGCAGATACAGTAAGTCTAACATTGATGGCAACTGTTCACTCATTCTAGCAAAAATAATGCTCGACGTCAAAATGATCTTTCGCGTGAGCGTGAGGAAATAGCAGCCATGTTTCGCAGGAAAGTTTATTCGCCTGTCGTATTTTAGGCGGCAACGCGACAGCTGCATTGTGCTGTTACCACAGCGCGGCGATCCTGTCCATCCGTCTGTCCGTCTGTCACATTCGCGCGTCCTGTTAGAGACGTTGGATGGAATGATATGCCATTTCGCAGAGATAATCGCGTGGCCCCCATATAACATATTAGACAGAAACCCCACTCTCCGAGAAAAGGAAACATATGAAAGTCCACCCCAGTCAAAAATTTATTGCCAAATTGCAACCATCATACTGCTACGGACAGTGGAACTATTCTACAGACAGTCAAAAAAATCAGCAAAAACGCTCTGTCCAACGGCAGCATATCGCCAAGCCGACGAGACTTGTCATTCTCCCAAAATAACGTGTTCGCAGCGAGTGATGGCGTCGGGTGCTAAATTACTCTGCTACTTGATGTACAGTGTATACGCAGCTAACAACAGTGCGATATTTTGTCGGAGCGCTCGCTACACGCCTGGGACATCACTGAACAACACGTGCCCACCAGTGCACGAGCAGACTGAATTACTACGTCTCTGAGGCTTTATTGTATGCCGTAGCTACATAGTTTTTGAACTATAGTCGGCCCATTGCCGACATGTTGTGCGGCCGTCCGTAACCCTAACATTTGACTTTTTACGCGCGACAGCAGCTACTGCTGTAGCCTGTAGCGCGTCTTAGCCATCGCAATTCTGTTTGTCCATCCGTCTGTCCGTCCATCATACGAGTGGATCAGTCAAAAACGGTGCAAGCTAGAATCACCAAATCCTTACCGTCGGCTGCCTGGAAGACTCTAGTTTTAGAACCCGTAAAGCTTTTCCATAAATTCGAAACGTGTCACCCCGAGCGAGGGCGCTCAATGACAGAGAGGTAGGGAAAATTTGCGATTTCCAGCCGATACGGCGTTGGCAGAGCGAGACAGGTCACGGCCTCTGGCGAGTACAAGTCAAACACTATACACCGCCGGTCGTCTGGTGCCCTCTGGCAACTAAAGAAACATTTGCGATTTTCAGCCATCATTGGAATTCATGCACTGGATATGGCGCTAGGCGCATCCGCCGTCGAGTCTAAATGAAACATGTCGTTGTGAGCTTAGATTTCGTTCGCACCGGGCCTTCACACATGCATCGCTGTCTCGCGTTTTCCTTTGCGTTGGCTGGGCTTTTCTTGTTTAAACTGAGAACCGGCGCAACGATTATTCCTGCTGACGAAAAACGTTTATACCGACTTAAGATTTTCTACGTCTTTTAGTTTTCGAGTTGGCGACCCGTACGGGACAGGGAGATGAACAGACAGAAGGGAAGGACCGTATATTGCTGCCTATTAGAACAGTCGCAAAACACTGACCATGCATCCGGCCCAGAATCCATTTCCGGTGACGTAGACAACCCAGCCGACTTTATCGATGAAGCAGATGTTGACGATGTTGAAGACGATGCACAGCGCGCCGATGACAAGGCGCGTGATGCCCAGTGCGAACAGTTGTACGTGGCTGAGCGTCGCGACCACGTTGCTGGCGTGACGAAAGTTCAACACGGACACCGTGACGTCGGGTGACGCCGCCCGCGCTATGTTGATATCGGCGCGCGGTTGTCGTCTCAACTCGAGCTGATTAACACTCTGGACTCCTCGTTCGTCGTCGCTCAACGCGTACATCTTCAATGCCGCAGTTTTCGATCAACTGTACACTGCTGCTGTAATCCTAAAACATATCAGCCGCTTCGATTAATCCGTAATATAAGCCTATCCGATTTCAGTGGCTGTCACTTATCGCCACAGCTGCTCAACAGTTTTATTTTCGCGATAATCGCCGCCCGGGTGTTCTTTTTCCATTGAAACGACCTTCTACATCTTCTGCCATTGATCGCTGTCGATCGATGATAGAATCTGGCAGTGAATGTGTAATGATGTAGACGTACTTGTAGGCCTATAGCTTAAAGGTTTTTATATTTTGAAAAACTGGCAGGATGATGCTCTTTTGTAACTTATTGATGGAACGAACCCAGCCAGACTGCTAAAACGACGCTCGTCAATCATACGGGCATAAAATATCTTGCTACGCGCCGAATGTTAATCACCACTAATAGCAACAACAATTTTTAAACCCCGTTTACACGATAAAGCAACCATGAAACAAACTTAGAGCACACGTCGTACACGAATTGAATACGTTTGCTTTATGTTTGTATCATCGTGTAAACGAGGTATTAGGTTCAGCTAATGCAGACAACAAACCGCGTGTTCAGTCCATTGTGTATAGGCTTATACGTATACATCCTGGAAACAGACGGTCATCAGTTTCGACGCTAATTCAAAGCCGACATTCGATCGATTGTTATACCCCGTTTACACGATCAAGCTGGCTCGACGAGCTGGCTATATGTTAGCTGGACGAGCCAGCTCGATGTTTGCTCGATGTTTGCTCGATCGTGTAAACGGAATATTGGTGGCTCCACTAGCTGATAATCTGACACATAGGCCTACATTAGACGTGCCTTTTCATTGTGCAGATCTAACAGTAGACGCTGAAGTCTACTTATCCCAGTGGACTCGATTTTTCCCTAAACGTTCTAACAAAATATTTCGGACTTAATACATGCTAAATATATACGGCTGAGCGCAAAAAACACTGTTCTATAGCTTATATGCTACAGTGCACTTTATGCACATTGCACTGCACTACAATAATATGCACCTTGCTTCATCGCTTAGCGTAAACGATCACCGTTTCTGAGTTGTATCTCAAGTATTAGAGAGTGACTCGGGGCAAGAGGACAGTGAAATGATGTGGCATCCGCACAAACCTGTACTATAGGCCTATACACGATGCATTTCTATTAAACACAGCAACGGTAAACGGCGCCAACTTTTTATGAGTGGAAAGGCCAACGTTTGCAGCGAAGCAGAAGATCTTGACAACATATAATAAACCATGGAGCAAATGCTCATAAAAGTAAGCTTATGGAGAAGCTCGCAATATCTGAGGGGGGCGCGGCCCCATGACGAGCCCGGTAGCGCGAGCCTATAGAGCCTGGGGGCAGAGCCCGTGGTCAAGGAGGCAGGGGGATAAAGCCCCTCTCCCCTGAAGCTGAAGCACTTTTGGTTTTTGTACGTTCAATGAAAGACACGAATTTGCCCACTTTTCTAAAATTTGGAAACGCAAAGAAATCAGATATTTGTGTTTTCTTTGCAAAAAAATCATCGTTGGCCACGAAACTAGAGGGGGACTGGAGTAAAACTGGGGGCCTGTGCCCCCGGCCCGGGTTTAAAGCCGTCACTGCGGAGATGTATTCAGCTCTTTGGGAAAAAAGTGAAAAGTTGCTGTTACTCCATACATGTGTGTACTCCCTAAACTACAGCCAAAAGCACATACGTTGCAAGCACTTGCATAGTAGGCTAAGTAAGTAGGCCTAGGCCTTAAATAAGTAAAGCCTAACACACGGAAACTATTTTTTGTCGGGTGCGTATAAACAGACACTACACAGACACGATTAAGCCATGAGATTTAGTGGTGACGCTGAACGTGAAAATTTAACAGAGGTCGGGTACGACCGTGAGTGACGAATCGCCGCCAACGATAGGGGTCTTCATTGCAGTTTTGAACTTTGAAAGCCACACATTCTATGCAAGCACTTAAGAACGTCTATTTACCAAACAGATAAAAAATACCATAATGCGACAAAAAACTTCAGTTTAAAGTGATTGCGCAGTGTATGAAAATAGGCGGCGATAGTACATGTAGGTCTACTTACATGAGATCTCAAGCGTTCATTTGCTGCTGCTGCAGCCGCTGCGGTCGTGTACGTGTTTTGTAAACAGTTTGGGCGCTCATCGAGCGCGTAGTCTCACAATATTCCCTCGACACTAGAAGATGCTTGCAACCAACTTCGCGCCCAACTGCAGCTCTACGGCCGCATCTGGCTTAAAGGCATCCCTGTTGCAGATGCTGCACTTTACCCATGCAGTTCGCTGGCAAAGTTCACGAGAACAGGGCCAGATCATTCAGTACGTGGGTACCGTGCAAGAACATTAGGCCGATTCTGGTTTGACAGAGCGGAGCACTGGCGTAGCCAAAGGGGTGGGCACTGATGGAGGCAGGTGCCCCCCCTCCCCCCGAGCATAGACAGTTACTTAAAATAGTGCTAAAATGCACCAAAAGACATCATTTTTCACATGAAAAATCCAAAAATTTTCTGGGGAGAAGGCACGGCTTTTTTCCCAGACCCTTTCCCCGTGGGGAGGGATACCTTTTCTCATACCCCACCTTTCAAGTGCCCCCCCTACAACTAGATTCTGGCTACGACCATGGAGCGGAGCCTTAGCAGCAGATTATTAGCCTAATGCTCTAGACTCTGTACGCGTAATTTTGGAACCAAAAAACTTGCTTGTGGTAGCTCTGCCCAGATACCGCCTAAGTCTTAGGCTATGTTTCACTTTACAAGTTCGCATTGAGGCTGAGCAATCTCATAGGCAAGCTTTGATCAGTCATCCACTGTTATAGTTCGGCGCAGTTCGACGTGTTTTCATGGAACTTTCAAAGATACAGATAATGGTCTCAAACTGTTGGCAGGCGCCGTAAAATATCCTGAGATAAAAACAAGGACGCCTGACAAAACATGCAAAATGAAAACACTGGCCTAACGTCAATTGGGCTAGTAGTATAGTGAGTGAGCCCGTGGCTGAACGTGCTGCAACTTTTAGTTTAATTTAAAGAAATTTACTGAAATAGGTGCAATTTACTGTTGTGCGCCGACTGTTAGAAGAATTTCGACGCTCAATACAAAACGCGAAATGAGTATATCGATATCGAAACGATAATCAATATATTTCATAGCATTGACACATCACTAATGAGTTCGTTGGCAACATGGCGTTGTTTACATAGCAACGATATGCAGTTGAAGTAGTCTTATTTCTTTTGATGTCCACACAATGGTGACAAAAAGACGATTTGTGCTGACGTGTACATGAAAAAATTGCGTCATCGATATACTTAGCTGTGGGCCAAAATGGGGAAAACGAGCAAGGAAAAGGGCAAGAAGAGTGGGTCACAACGCAAGAAGAAGAGCGATGGCCCCGATATTCCATGGAAAGAAGCGCTACTTGCATATGAGTGAGTTTCTGTTACGCGTAGCAGTATAATTAGACCTGCGAGTCGCTGAGGTAAAAAAACGTGACCCGACTTGAGGCTAAAATGACCCCAAGTCGATGGCGGTCGTTTTGAGCACATCCGACTCGACTCGACTTGATAGCAGCATGTCGACTTGAGTCGACTTCAAACGACTTGAGACGTGCAGAAGTTGTGATGAACAGTACTTGCGTGAACACTGTACGTATACTGTAGGCTAGTCATAAAGTGTTTTATTCTTTCAGCAGACGTCTTTTTTATTGTCATTTTCTGAAGGAAGTTCGTACAGTCGGTTAAAACTGTGTGTTTTATGTCTGTTTTGATGCGCTACAGCTACAGCATGCTACGGCGTCTTTGGCATTTTGTCGTCCATCCGTCTGTTGTCTGGCCATTTCTCTGTCTGTAACAGATGTATTGTGGCTAACTGTTAGGGCATATGGATAAACTTTTTACACTAATAATTAGCCCTGCGTCAATTAATCCTAGGCATGCAAAATTTGAGTGACCTGATGCATGGGGAACAACAACATAGAAATTACGTCATTCACACTAGGCTGATTCACACGAAAACCTCTATATACGAAGTGTTGAATCTCGATAATCCGTTCTACCTAATCGGTATACCGTTATTTTATATAAGGTTACTGAAATGTGTTACAAATTGCCGTATTTGCCCGAACTCATCGATAGCTACGTTTCAGAGAACTGCTAAGATGGAAGATTTCTGGTGGAGTCGACTTCTCAAGTCGACTTGAAATGACTTGTAATGAAACCGACGGTGCCAGAAAATTTTGACAGTGACGCTGCTACAGAACGACTTGACCCGATTTGGAAGGCCTAAGTCAACTTGAGTCGACTTAATCTAACTTTAGCCATAACCTTAACTTTAGCAGTTGATTTAAGTGCAGGTGAATTAATGGACAAGAACTCAAAACATTACCAGTATTATACAAAATAACTGTACAGGCTGCACCATATACAGCTATGTTTATCGTTAAGCAAGTACCAGTACTGTAGTATGAATAACAAAAAATGTATTTGCAGTATTAGTAAGCAAACTTGTGTGTTGTTGAAATTATTTTATATTTAGCATCGGTTTGAAAGAGAAGGCTTTGGCAGACAGTCATTTTGAACTTAAACGGTTGGAAGATCAGAATGCTCGCTTTAAAGCCAGAGTAAGTTTATTTATGTTTTTTTTGTGTATAAAATTTGTTTGTAAGACAAACTTACAATGTTACGTACATTTTTGTAAATATAACTTCTGCTCTTCTTAACACATTGTACATTTTTGTTGTTTAAGCTCAACTGTATGTGATATAATTATTTAAATTTTAGTTTGTTTTTTGGTTATTTTCAACTTCAATGACCACTATGGTGTCTGCTGCTTCATATCATCTTTCTCATTATTAACTAATAATTTAGCATTTTATTTGCCGTGCTCTAGTGCTAATTATTTTTCATGAATGGCCATTAAGTTCATAAATGTTTTACTAGTGTAGTTTGTTAGCTGTTCATGATTTGTCAAATATCAACATGTGTACTTTTTGATCAGAATTACAGTGTGCACTGTGCAGACTAAAATTTTATTGAGAACTGATTATGATTTGTGATTGTCAATTTATTTAGAACAGTCAGCTGAAGGAAGACCAGGAAGTTGCAATCAGTAAGTTGCTGCAGAATTCCAGAGAGTTTGAGAAGATGTTAAATAAGCAGAATGTCGTCAGCAAAGAACAAGTTGTGACAGAGATGATGCGCAGCTGGGAAATGAGTAAAAACAACAACGAACAGCTAGCTGGTGAGTCTTTTTTTCTTATTTTCCATATACAATGCATGACAGTTTTAATGTAAAATGCCTAATGTTTTGATTTTTATTTGACAGAGTATTCTGTTTGCATTTTATACTGGTATTATTTTTGGTTTTGTTGCTGTCTGCATTTATTATTTGCTAACAAATCAGATATAATTCTTGCAGTCCATTTTTTCATTTTTTCCATGAGAGAACTGGTTGTATTTAGTTTACATCAGTTTACTATATCAAAATAATTAAAGCAATGCAGTTTAATTCTTTCATAGCTGTGGATTAGTTAATTCTTTTGTTAACATTAATAGACATAAGTAAGGATGTAATAACATAATGAACAGCATTTTTGTGTGGTTCCTAACATTTGTTTTTTGAGCTGTGAAAATCTATATCTCACATTGTAGTTACCGGTACTTTGGTTATTATTAAAGATGTAATTTTTTTTGCGGCAATCACCTACAGCAAGTCTGCAGAATCTTTATGTGTTAGTACCATATATTTTGTTGTGTGATTTCATCATCAGCATCATTTATTTTTATTGCATTTATCGCCACCAACAAGCAATAATAGTAACATAAAATAATATTATGCAACAGGAATGAGTCAAAAGCTAGAATAGCTTATGCTAGGACTGGTCCCTAACCAAACTAATATTACTCAAATAATTAATTTTGCACAAATGATTAAAAAACAAAATAATATGCGATAGCCCACATACAGTTAACCATACAGTATCATAGATATTAACAATTAAACACATTACTGCCAGGACAATAAACATATAAGAAGCAAAATCCACTATATGCAAAGCAACTTTAATAAGGCAGTGATTAATTTGATAGGAATAATGTTAACTAGAAAGCAGTCAGAGCCCACAGACCTCCGCCAAGGCCATGTTGTTCGCCAGGTGGCAGCACCATATTCAGTTTGGCAGTGGTTTCCCTTATGCCCCATTGAAAGCAATGTTAAAGAAAATTTCAAAGTGATCCAGAATCGAGGATTCCTTCCGGATCACCCCCCGAAATTGAATCACTGGTAGTTTTTGCCATTCCCAACATTCCCAGAAAATTTCAGAAATATCTGTCCATAACTTTTGGAGTTATCTTGCTGACACACAGGCAGACAGACAAACAAACAAACAAACAAACAAACCAAGTCTGGCAAAAACATAACCTCCTTGGCAGAGGTAAACATAGCAAGATATTGTCTAGAAGAAAATCACTCAAGTATTATAAAACGATAGTAAATGACTTTTTAATGAGGACTTGAATGCTTTGAAAGTTGGTAAGGCTTTTATACAGTCTGGTAAGGAATTCCAATATTTTGATGCATGGATTCAAACACTGTTGGTTCTACAGGATTTTTTTAGCATTTAACAAGAATAAATTTCTTTTGCTACCTTTTGTATAAATAAGAGTTGTAACGTGTTGGCAAAAGGTTCAACAAATCTACAACAAATCATCATAGTGGAATTCGGATTTAAGCCTTATAGTGTCATGTTTATGAAACTGTGCTGTGTGATGAGTGCAGAACTTAAACAGCAGCTGGTGAATACGGATGAACAGGTCACCCGGGAAGACAGTAATTTGATGTACTGGAAGCAGTTTCGTGACAAAGGACAACACGAGAATGACAAAACCATTCACTTACTGGAACAGGAGCTGGTTGACATGGAAGCATCATTTACAGAAATATCCAGTAGGTAATTTTTTGAGAAGCTAACTTGATGCAGGACTAAATTTTGTGCATGTGCAGCAGATATCAGGTACAAGTTACTATGCACCTTCTCATACAAGTTGGGTTGGGTCTCTATTACAGGCCCAGAGTTCTAGATCACTGGTTTTAAATAACTAATACAAGCATTAGTTGGGCCCCCAGTCCACTACGAAAGGCCAAAACTAGAGCTGTCAAATTAATGCATTAATTAATGCTTTAATGCGTTAATAAATTAACGCATGTTAAAAAATTAATGCACGTGTGTAAATTTATGTTAATTTACTAAATTCTGTTAAACAAAATTTCCAATATTTCGTTAAACTACAGTTATTTGACAATCAAATGAATTCAAGTAACTAAACTGTATTTGCCATTCCATCACTACTGTAATAAATAATTATTCTGACGACAGGCTAATAGATTTTTATGCTGGCTATGATGTCAGTTAGACAATTGTTAATTATGCGTTTTAAAATGTGTTTCTAACTTTCTATATTCTACACGCGTGGCCCCTCAAACGTTGCGGGGCCCTCTCGATGGACCTGAGTGCATTAATAATGCGTTAATTAATGCGTTAAAAATTAACGCAGTGCATTCATGCATTAAAAAAATTAATGCTTTGACAGCTCTAGCCAAAACAGAAATTTAGCCTACCAAAAGTGACATTAAAAGTGGTGTTTGTCTGTATTTATGACGTTGTTTAGCAGTCGGTGTCTTATTATGAACTGTACAGATCACCTACAGTTGACGCTCCACAGAGCAAAGGAAGAAATCGAGAAAACCACAGCAGATATTCTTAACCAGCAAAAATATATTGCAACCGAGGTGACTCTTTGTATTTACTTTTTTTCTACAGCATGTTTTGTTTTTAATAAGTGAGATAGCTGATTGCAGCATGTGCTGTGTGAAAAACTTTTATTCTGTGTGAAAAATATCATTTATGTAGAAGTCGTTGAAGCTCAAGGAATTTCTTATGTGTTTATTATGTGAAATAAGAGTGTTCGTGCTGCGTGATTGATGATGTCACTCAATTTGAAATGTACTGGTTTAGCTTAAATTTGAGTTGTAGTTACTTATCTTTTACAGCATTTTTTGTTTATTAACATCATATCATTTTTTCTTGTTTGTGACTTTTTTATCATTTACTGCTTAGTTATGCTAAAAGTTTATAAGTCTTTATATTGTACCGTTAAAATGAATTTAAGTAATTATTGCTGTTATTATCGTACTGTTGTTTTTGAAGACTTTATCTTGATCTTTAGATATTTTTTATAATGCAATTTTTATAATGTAATTTTTCCCACATGTTCATTGATGCATTGCAAAATACATGATTTTGCTATTTGATGATTTTTTTTACCGTTTTTAACTTTATTTTTGCATTGTTGATCATGAAATGGATTGCTGTCGTTAATGTTTATTCCAGCTTTTTGTTGTGTGTGCGATGCATTCCATTGCTCGATCACGTTGTATTAGTTTCCATCAGAGGTGGCGCCAGGTTTTCAGATTCAGATTGGGTGGCTGTCGATTTACCACTGTTACCCTCCCCATTACCCATCCAAAAAGTTCAGATTTGAGCAAATCTTATGGGTCATTCTGTTGGAGGCTGGGGGTCTGGACCCCTAGACCCCCTGCCGCCGCCCTTGGTGTCTGTATGGTTGTAACCATTATTGTTGCTTAGTAGGCATATGCAGCTAAAGTCACCAGGAGCTGATGTTTTGATGTGGCAGAAAGCGATTGCAAGAATGGACAGATATGGCCGTCGAGAAGTTGTTGACAATGACTGGTTGACTCGTGAGGTCTTTTACACTTGCCTAATATTTTCATTTTTATATTTTCAGCTTTTGTGTATTTTATGCCTTTGTGTTTGGTGGTACTGGAGGTATTGTGTAGTCCTACTCATGTCGGCTGTCTGTCCATCTGTGTGTGCATGTCCATCTGTCTATGACTCTTTGTGATATTTTCTACAGATACACGTTGCAGAGATTTTTTACCACAGTTTTGTCGGTAATGCATTTTATTAGACAAAGATGCATTACTTGGGAAAAATCAATGTAATGTCAAAGGTCTAGGTCGCAGCATGACCAAATGTGCTAAAGAGTGCGCAAAGGCATGCAGAGTTTTTACCACTGTTGAATAATTTCTGTATTTCAAAGCAATGTGTGTTCATTGTGTTCTTCAGTAACTGTGCAACATTTTTGCCTTTGAACTGTATGGTACGTCTACAGTAGTGTTGTAGTGCTGTGCTGTTGGTAAATTTAGACGGAGATTCATCGCAAAGAAGTGACTGAGCTTTTTCATGCTGTCGAGAAATTGGAAGACAGCAATTTGAAGATACTCAGTGAACTGTTTGAATGCCAAGTGGAAGATCTCCAAATTTCCAGGTCTCGCTAATTGTAGTACTTAGTAGTAGTAGCAGTAGCAGTAGTAGTAATATCAGCTAATGCACATTGTTCAGTATTTCTGATTAATTCATTCAGATCATCATATTTAGTCCGGTCTTGTAGTTTGCTGGCTATCTTTATCTCTGATGTTTAATCGCCCATTCTGTGTGTGCTTTAGCCCAAACTCTACTTGCTTCAGTTTGTTGTGAATTTGCTACGTAGAAAGCTGTAGGCTACAACAAATTGAAAGTCTAGAGCATTTTTGCAACAAATTGTAGACTACAAGCATTTCACAGCAAAATAGAGAGCTTTACGTATGGGTACAGCGGTAATACCGCGGTAATCCTGCGGTAATGGGGACAACCAATAATATTTTACTGCGGTAGTAACGGTAATGGGGACAGATGTAACGGTAATACCGCGGTAACGGGGATTAACGCCACGGTATTACCGCGGAAATGGGGAGAAATCCGCAGAAAATAGAGTATTCAAAATGCGGTTAATTGCTGTTGACGCCAGCCAGAGGTAAAATCGACGTCAGCAATCTGTTTCTCTCGCCTGCAGTGTGCCTTCTCGCCTTGTCCACTGCATCTGTGTGGCCCCCTGTAACAAGTAGAGTATACTAGGAATGACAATAGGACCGCCGCGACAGGAGTGATACTCTGGGGGCATGGCGACCGTGCTGTTCCCGGCGCGACTGCTCAGTTGTAATTCCTGGATTCGTGGTACTTCCACGCCATACAAACTGTCGATGGACTGATCTTCCTGCGTGGCCTGATGTTTCGCTAACAATTCAGCAGACTGTAGAATGTCTAACGTCTGCATAGCTAGACATTCAATACATTACTGACACTTTTCTACCG
>Ga0209671_1001107_pt1 | contig 21360 bp, 16 predicted proteins | sample WorMetHERISLAND2_2_FD_187401 | JGI IMG/M metagenome (GOLD analysis project Ga0209671, IMG submission 187401) | Marine gutless worms symbiont microbial communities from Max Planck institute for Marine Microbiology, Germany - Olavius geniculatus... | ecosystem: Host-associated > Annelida >... | reverse complement strand
AGAATGGTCAGATGACATTGAGCAGTGGTGTGGGACAACCCTGCAGGAGTTAAGCCACGCTGCCCTAGATAGGCAGCGGTGGGCAGCGATAGTAAGAATGGCGTCAGACACCAACGGGCATTGAGCTCACGGTTGTCGATGCTGATGATGATGACTATAGGCCTACCTCCCCCTGTACAACAGTGTCATACTTACTTACTGACTTACTTACTTACTACCCGACGGGTACCCGGATAACGAATTACCCGATAACGGCAGCCCTATTAACCACGCGCCTTACAGCCACTCGTCGCACAGCTCGTGGTTATATGCTGTATTACCACCAACGCGCGTATTTCCACAACATCATCATCATCATTAGGCCAATACATTTTCGAGAAAATACGATTAGTAGTTTTTTTCAGTAGGAAGAACGTTGCATTTGATATATCGGATGTATATCCTTCAATCACCAAGCTCATGTGCAGCAAATTCATATTTTCGACGTCACAGTCACTATAGGCTTATTTTTTTTCTTTTCTGGAAAATTCCCACTTATGTTTCTGTCTGGTTATGCATAATCATGTAGCTTTGTTTACGACGAACTGCGTAGCTGTTATATTCGCACCAAGGTAACGTAGATTTGTTTTTGTTTATCTGCGTATTAGCAACTTACTGTCTAACTGCCACTACGCGATTACGGTAGTCATGACGAGTATGATGCGGAATTGGAGCGTGGGTAGATTTGGTCGTTTAACGTGACTCATAATGGATAGGCCTTAGGCCTATACACGTAGGTAGCCTAAGCCATGTAGGGGCTTGAATCGCTAGTGTCAGCCCGTGAGATCATCAGGTATTGCGTGCACGCTACGGGAAAGTACATAGGCTAAGCAAATTTAGGCCTACTGAATTGAAGTTCGACGTTTTTCTAGGCCTACCTGTAAGAAAAAAGGTAAGATATTTCTAACTGGAACAGGACCTGGATCTTTGAAAGAATCTGATTTATCAGACACTGAGAGCCTTTGTTAATAACAATAAAATCCAGCACAAACGACGTGTAGGCTTAGGCCTAGTAAAATTTCATCAATAAATTTACGCAAATGATATTGAAATGAAACGTTATTTTAGATCACATGTTAAGTTTTACATACTGTACTCAATTGATTCGATCAGTTTGGTCTCGGTACTATTTCGTCGAGTTTCGTTTTTGAACAGGCTTAAACATCGGCGTCGTATCGCGTGTGTCAACAGTGTCTTTTCACAATTACTGAACCAGCTCTAAACAACTGACTGAAGCTCGTCGTCAGCATGCTGTTCCGTGTCGTGTACGTGTCATTCCGGTTTCTTTGCATTTTAAAACATTATATGCCTAATATATTGACTTAATATTCGGTCTAATAGCCTAGCTTATAGCTGTTAAATGTGAGTAATATTAAATTATGCTGGCCGGAATGGAGGGTTCGGCTCCTAGCAACGCCACGACGTGGTGAACGTGGTCATTACATCACCAGAAAACTAGGCTTAGTAGCATGAAGTAGCAGTAACAGTTAGTACTATAGGCCTAGTAGAAAATGTTTAAATTACTTTATTTGGCACTCGCACGAGCGCCTGCTGGTTATTTTTTATCGATGTCTTACTTAGTTTTAAAAATAGGAAATTAAAACTTAGTTTGTCGTATTATCTAGTCCTATCGGCTATCATGCAGCCGTATAGGCCTATCGATCGTTAACTAATACCCCGTTTACACGATGAAACAAACACGAAGGAAACATCAAGCAAGCATCAAGCAAACTTAGAGCACACGTCGCACAGTGCAGATTAACAGTTTGTCCGATTTTTGCTGTTCTAAGCATATACCACCCCCTCCCTAGGTCTTTACTCGACCAGTACTGAACATTGTGCGAACCGCATTTTCTGACATATAGGCCTACGTTACGAGTCTAGTTGGTAAGCCGCCGATAATTACTGGTGAACTAAAAGCCAAGGCAAATTATCGAAATCCGACACTTTGGTGTCACTGTGCATTCTGCTTGCCGCTATGGCGGGGGAGCAAAAACGAGTAGACTACTCAATACTGAGCTGTTTGCTCGACGCCAGTGTTCGGCTCGTCAGAGTAATTATCGCTTAGTGCCCAGTTTATATTTTTTTGGATGTTTCTTACATTTTATTTATGTTTAAAGGTTTTTTTTCTTATATTAGGCCTATATATCAAAACTTGGAGACTTCAAACTGTAAAACACTATTTATTGACAAATTTACAACGGCGTAGGCCATTTTACGAAGTCAATGCAATAACAGCATGGTTAATTTAAAGCAATTTAAACCAAAAATTGTTCGACACTCACAGATATGTAAATTATGATAAAAATGGTAGCTTTAATCTATCTGGAACACATATTGCCGGTAGGTGGAGGGTCCTGTCCAGTGGCGTATTTAAGGGGGGCACGGTGCGATGCCCCCTCCCCTTTGGCCCGACCATGAAAATTTTTACAGGCGACTTTATATGAAAAGGTGCGTTTTCTGCCATCTTTTTCAGCAAGAATTGGGCGAATTTGCGGCTTCCATTGAACGTTCAGAAGCAAAAAGTGTTTCAGCTTCAGGGGGGCTTCACTCCCCTGACCCCCCGACCAGGGACTTTGCCCTGGACCCCGCTGGGAGCTCCGCCTTAGATCCCCGTTATAGGCTCGCGCTTTGCGCGCTCGCCATGGCCCCCCTTTGCCAAATTTTAAATACGCCACTGGTTCTGTCCTAGATGGATTGTGACCTGGGGGGTTTCGTCCTACCACTGTCGAAGGGGGGTTCGTCCTAGGGGGGATTGTGTCCAGGGGGGTTATGTCCGAACACCGCACGCAGTAGACTTATCCAGGACATGCACAGCCACAGTGGTTTCTATCCCTATACCTGGTGGGCGCAGCTTGCACTCAGTAAAAAATAGGGGGGAGTTTTGATAAGGTTGTAAATCAAATTTCCCCTCTATTTTCACTGGGCAAACTACTTAACAAAACTTTCCCCCGATTTTTTTACTTTCTTCCCTATTTTTTTAGTTTACACCCTTAACGAAATTTTTTCCCTAGAGGGAGAGAAGCCCAAAATAGAGGGGGAAACTTGAGTCACAAATTGGGGGACCAGAGCCCAAAAGTGGGGGAAGTTGCGCCCGATTTCGATTCCAGATTTGGGGGTTAGAAGCCACTGCACGGCCTGTAAGTCCTGAGCCTTTTCAACTTTACACGTTGCCTACCGTCTTGTCCTTTTATAAACGTGTAGGCCTATGTTTGTGTTCTATAGTCGAACTTGACTTCTTAATAATTAGCAAATTAGGCTACAACTTCATGTTTGCTTCATCGTGCTGCTTATTATACACGCATTTTGCCACCGGAGCCAAAATAACGCAGACTCCGCAGTTAGTGTACATGTAGGCCTATAGCCTAAATGCATGTAAAATAAACTTAGGCCGACATCAAGCAACTCGCCATACCAAGTCAACTGGGCAACTGCTGGGCACTATTTTGCTGACAGATAACATTACGTATGATGTTTGCATTTACATGTTTGTTCAGGAACACCCGCTCACGACGTATTAAGCAACTATGAATGACTTAGTGTACACGCACTGGTCAGCCGTTACTTCAGTTTGCAGTCATACCACGCCAGTTCTCGCTGTACGCGTGTTATTTCGGACGACACGGAGTTTTTACTGTTTAGGGCCTAGTGCACACGACACAGCCGAGAATATTATAGCTTACAACCGAGTTGGCCCCCTACGTAGAAATATCTTAAGATTGGAAGTATGTTGTCTAAAATTCCAGCTAGCTCAATTCAGTCTCTTGCGACTCCCGCCAACGAAGAGCTCACGCGATTGGCGTCCTATCTGAACTGGCCTTCGTCCGCTCAAGTCCGCCCTTGCGCCTTGTCTCGCCACGGCTTCACGTACGAGGGTCACGGTGAAAGAACCCGTTGTGTGGCGTGCGGTATCGTCGTCGACAACTGGCAGCGAGGAGACCAGCCTCAGCTAGTCCATCGCATCAAGTCTCCCAGATGTCCTTTTGTAGTCGCCGAACACAGCAGCGTCAGCAGCAGCAGCAGCAGACAGGATAACGTCAGATCCACGGATGAGAGTGTGCGTTCTCAGTTTGAGCAACTGCGAGTCAGCGAGCCTCAAAGGAGGTTCCACTGTGACAGTGAAATTCCGCCGCCTCCGTCAACATTTCCGTCAACGTCTTCATCAGCGAGAGGTACGCCTGCTTCAGCAACCCCTGAAGGACCGCCATCAATTCATCCGCCAATTATCAGAGAGTCGCCCGTAGTTGATCGGAGTCGTCCGGACTTCGTTCAGTTACGCTCAGAGTCGGTTCGTCTGTCGACGTTCCATGACTGGCCGTCATCAGCCGGACGTATCGTCGACCCACGTGACCTGGCTGCCACTGGTCTGTTCTACACTGGACATGCTGACCGCGTCCAGTGCGCCTTCTGCCGAGGATGTCTGCGGAGTTGGAAGCCTGGAGACCGAGCGGACGAAGAACATCGACGGCACTTCGCCGACTGTCCGCTCGTGCGTGGGGCCGTCACTGGAAATGTACCCTCCGACAGCGCAAAGGCATCTGTGGTAAGTGATCTCGTTTTATATACATAACAGTCTCAGTCTTACAGTTATAGCCATACAGTTAATTATTTTTGCAGCTTTCGATTCATCACCAATATTTTAGAGAGACAGTTTTCACCGCGCGACACAGTGAGCGCGGTATTGCAATCGTCCGTCCGTCCGTGTGTCTAAACTATGCCCGTCTGCCACGTTGATGTATCGTGGTCATATACACCTAAGTTGCTTTGAAATTATATATTCAACTTTATTCGTCATTAATTACATGATTAATTAGCTCTTAGCTCTCTTCGCAGCCTCAGCATAGGCGACCTAGTCCCTGCAAGGCAACATCAGTGTAACGTGTGACGTCACCAAGAAGCACGATTGTAAACAAACAAACGCATCGCGCGGTTGGTTTACTGCGACAGTATGGTACTGTTTTTATGCTGGCAACCACTAGTTGCGTAGATCTTGCTGTCACGTGTGTTGCTGATACTTAAGTAACGTTATTCCGGGTTTAGTGTACTCGTAAGCTATGTTTGTGTATATTTCTTGAGGCAAGAATTTATGGAACGGGTGTGTACTCGTTTGACGCATAGAATGAAATTTTACGGAACCACATGTTTACGTGTCTTCAAAGAATATTCGTGTCCGTATCTCTCGCCTGCTACCAAAGATGGCATAAGAAGCTTATACGAGTACATTCGGCATGTGTGGACGGTTGACTTGTATGAGGAAATGGGGCCTATGGCGTTGTGTATCGGGTGCAGTATTTTGAAGTGGACCAAAAATTGCACCCTATATTTCTTGGGAGAGATTTCAACAAAAGTTGGCCAAAAACCCTCTAGTCTGCACTACTTAGCTACTGGGAATTAGTCGAGCGTTGTGTGTCCATAATAATTTTAATTGCTGTTGGTGTTTTAAAGGACTCGGAGGTCAGCGCAAATCCACCGCAGCCAACTCAACGCATTGCCGGTAAATTGCAGTCACAAACTGACACGGAAAAAAGTTTTCTCGTTTCTATGCTGCTGCGTTTGTTAAAAAACTGCTAGTTATTCAGTTAATATACCGAAATGTACGGAAAACAGGCTTATATTTATAGCCAGTAATTTCATTCGCGTATTTAACATATCGTCGAGTTTCCAAGAGAAACGTGCAAGAGATAAGTGGTGACAATTAGGCTAATGGTAACGACGAAAGTAAATGTTGCAGGAGAAATGCTGGTCAAAAGCACCGTTGACAAGTCGGGCAACAGTGATTCTGGCTCTATGATGGAAGCAGGAGGGGATATTAGCAACTCTCAATCTGTGGACACAATCCCGGCGTCATCATCATCATCATCAGCAGCAGCAGCAGCAGCAACAAAAACAGGAGCAGAAGATGCGATGATGGAGATGGATGAAGGTTAGTGATATTGACCGTTTCGACAGTTTTATTTCAACAGTCTTTATAGCTAGAAACGTTTCGGAGTGGGACGTCTTCTTTCTAAAGCGCCCCAATTCCACATGCAAAGACTGGTGAGTGAGAATTAAGCTGTAATGAACATGCGTGAAGAATCTAGCACATGCAAAATAACTTTTTGGTCAATAATTTTTCACAAGCAACATTAGCACTGCATGTATCAGGTTGATAACCTCACGGATTTTATCCTCTTAACGTTAAATGTTATAACTAGCCTAACTATGCTATGGACGTAAGTCATAACAAGACTGACCATATGCATGCCGTAATGTTGTAGTCCTACAATATCAGCTTATCATTGTCGGATGTGCTATTATGATGTAGAATGTTTAGCTGAGTTGGAGGAAAACAAGCGACTGCGTGAGGTAAGGACGTGCAAGGTGTGTATGGACAGTGAAGTGAACACGGTGTTTCTGCCGTGTGGACACCTGGTCTGCTGTGACACCTGTTCACCTGCATTGCGTAATTGTGCCGTGTGTCGCGCGCTCATCCGAGGCACCGTCAGGGTATTTCTCGGATGAGCGATCGTCTTGTAGTCCTACAGCCTGTAGCCTACTTTGACGCTTATTTAGGCAATATACTGAAATATAAAAAGAAAACGCAATCATTATGTTGTAATGACATTGCAAAGTAGTTTTTTTGGTTCCGTTTCCTGTGTGTCATTTACAACGTCCAAATTTGCAAATCCATTGTCCACGCGAATGTGTGCGATAGGCTACACAGAGGATGTCTATTTCGTGTCGCTCTGTTGACGTTGTATTGCATTTCTGGATTGTGTCGTATAGCTTTGCTTTTGCTGAAATGTAGAAAACTGCTTGCTTCGTGTCTTACACAGATTCTACAAGCTTAGCTGTTCTGCGTGCGTTTAGCGCTCGGAAAATGCATTTTTTCTATTGCCTATTTTCCCGAGACAGACACTCGTTCAGGGGCGTCTCTTGTCGTTTGATTTTTTCCTAGTTTTGCCTTTAATATAATTATTTTGAAAAGACAGCTGTACGTGGCACAAGGCTTTGCAACGCTTTCAGTTTGCTAAATTAGTCGTCGGCTGCATTTTTGCACAGCATTAGAGATCTTTTTGAGTATGCGCTATATAAATTTACACTTTACTTACTTACTTACTTACACAGTTGCCAAAGCCAGTAGGCCTATGACGGATTCGTGAAGTCGAATCCCGAGTGGCTATCCTATAGACTCTTATGTCGCACTTCAGTAAGTCTGTAGGCCTCTCTTTACAGCAGAGCTTGGTTTACGAATAAGTTTTTTCATTGTTTTTGTCGAACCCGCAGATATGCTACGTCTGGTGTTGCACTAATAACGATATTCGTTCGCACGAAATCAACTGAATGGTTTATAGTTGCCACGTGATGTCGTATACTCTGCTGTTCCGTCACTGATGTAAACTGTAAGTCTGATGATTACTGCATTGCTTGTTACAGAGTCAGCTGGGATTTGTAAGTTGTAACTGAGTAACGTCATTATTGAAGTAGACTATGACTGCGCTGCACGGACTCTTAAGGCCGGTTCACACGAGCGAGGGAAAATACATCGTTGTGGTTTTGGCGTTATTATTCTAACAAAATCTTAGTAGCCAGCTTTACGATAATGTTGCTACAGATCTTTTTGTGTAACGGCATGATCATCGTTTAAATTCTGTATTGCTTGACAAAAAAAAATTCCAGTCTTCCTGTCTCAGCTGCAAAGTTGTGTTTATAGATTTTTCAAGTGTACTTTTATCAAGCAGCATTGTCTGTCAAAGTTTGTGTGGCTTTTGTTTGTTTATACGTCGTTTGTCGTTTGTTTTATGCACTGAAATATTTGCTTGCTTACTTACTTACTGAAAATGTGTATGGACAGAGAAGTGAACACGGTGTTTCTGCCGTGTGGACACCTGGTCTTCTGTGACACTTGTTCACCTGCATTGTGTAATTGTGTCTGATTCTTGGTTCACGACAAAATCGTCTCCGTCCAGTTGAACAACTTCTTTGTAGTCTACCGCGTCGATTAACTCGACTGAGAAAATATTCCACGTTAACTGTTACCGTCGACAAATACTGTCACGTAATAACCTGTACAGAAAACTGCATAACTGTTTAAGGTCAGCAATGTAGGCCTAGAAAAAGCAATGGATGTGGCGCTAAGTAGCAAGTATGTGTCTATCTGCAACTATTTTCACGCCAAATTAGTGCATAGTAGCGATAATGAGCTTTTTAAACAACACCCAAATTTGACGCCCCCAAGAAGGCATCAAAAAGTTTATACGCCCGCTAAGTACAAAGGTAAACCTCATATGACTAGTTGTCAGTTTTGTCATAGCGGAGAAAACGACAAAATGTTTGGAAATCGTCAGTCACTACAAAACAAAATGTGTGGAAAGTATAACGGATATTTTAAAGATCCCATACAAAAGCTAGCACTAGCAAGGCTCTATTTGCGGAAGGGCCGCCCTCCCCCCGTTATCGCATGCCATGGGGCCCCCTGAAGGTTAATCCGGTCCTGAATTATGCCATACTAAAATAGCTTTTTTCCTATTAAATGTTACCATAGAAGGTGGACTAATAATAGAATTTAAATCTGTTGAATGGCTGCAAGTATTTGACGTCTCGGCTACTAAACGCTAACGCTTTTCAAGAGTGATGTCACTCACTACGACAAAATCTGAACGGATTTTAAAAAATTACGCGGCCTAACTTACCAAAACTACTCTTTTAGACTTTAATTTAAAATTGTGCATTTATTTGACAAATCAATTTGGTCATAAACAGATTTTTACCAGCGCCGAAAATATGCGTGCATGGTTATTACTAATATGCCATTTATATATCAATTTCAAAAAGAGCAATAAAGCTTATAGCCTGTAGGCTAACATAGCCTACGATATACATGTACGGATGGCTTACCTGACGTCGTGCGCCAGTGTTCTGGCGAAATATGAGATGTTGCTTCCGCCTGCATCCACACCACGCGCAGCATATTTTGTTTACATCACGATACCCAGAAACAAGTACGACTACTTCAGCTATACGAAGGCAATTAAGTTAGGCTTTTGGAAAGTGATTCACTAATCGGTGAGCGTATTCAGTGGCGGTTGTAGTCCGCAACATCTGGGGGGCACGGCCCCGTGCTATGGCGAGCGCTGTAGCGCGAACCTGTAACGGGGGTCTTGGAGCGGAGCCCCCAGCGATCGAGGTCCAGGGGCAGAGCCCCTGGTCAGGAAAGGGACGGAGCCCCCTGAAACTGAAACACTTTTGGCTTTTGGACGTTCAATGGAAGTCTCAAATTTGCTTTTTTGTAAAATTAAAAAACGCAAAAAAACCAGATATTTGTGTTATCATTGCAAGAAATCATGCGTGGCTACGAAACTGGGGGGGAGGCTGGAACAAAACTGGAAGCCTCTGCCCCCGGCCCGGTCCTAAAACCGCCACTGAGCGTATTTCATATATCGTAATGGGGCGGTTAGCATTATAATGCAATTTTTGTATTTGTATCTTCACCAAAAAGGGATGTGATGATTTCACTTCTTGTAAAATATTTGTTTGTAAGCAATATTAATCAAGAAGCTTTGAAAGGATTTTATGCAATTTTTGGAGCCGCAGGCCTTGCAGCCAAAAAACAACCAGATTAATCATATCTTCGTTGCAATCCGAATCACCGTTATGATTCGGAATTTTGAATCCCACATTTTAAGAATTTTATTAGCAATTCCCATTTTTGAAGAAAGCATTGTATTGCACACACACTGTGTCTCAAAAAAGTATCCTCAACATTTTCGGCTGTAACTTGAAAATCAGTTATCAGATTTTGCTAGCACTTTTTGGCACCGGGTTGTCAACATGTGGAATGCTCTCCCAGAAAATATTGTTGCAGCCACATCCCTGGCAATGTGTAAAGCTCGACTAAACGATTTTGACTTGGCTCTGTTTACAGTTGTGTTTTAACTTGGTTTTATTGTGTTGTCTTATTTGTATCTTTTTTCTTTTTTTCTTTTGGGGTTCATGTAAGAGGCTCTTGCAGCCCTTTGTGCCCTTGTTCAAGCTCTTTCATTATTCATTTTGTCAATGCCTTTGTATTTGCTTGACTAAATAAATGATTTGATTTGATTTGATAATACAAATATTCCTAACACAACTTGTCATCAAATGACCATTTAGTTTCCCACCTCACCCAACGTTTGTTTCTGCACTACTTGAGGAGAGCACAACCAGTGAAGTATCACTTTTGTATCCAATGCAAAGTGATTGCTTAATTAACATAATGCGTAAAAACACATTTTGTTTACATCTCTGACACTGTGGCTGACATTGCATTTAGTTGTCCATTTTTTAACTGCCTGCAGTAAAATTGCTTGAAGTGTTGGCCCACTATGCGAACACAGGCAAGGAGACTCTTTCTCCATTCATTGACAGGAGTATCGACAATGTTTTGCTCCAGACCAGTCCAAACTCTAACAGTCGCTTCTTAACTTTGCAAACATTCCTAAACTTCACTTGGTAGACACACTGCTGCAAGACCTGCTGTTGGGGCCAACAAATTAAGATAGATGGAATTTATTGACGTTTTTCATTCATTTTAACACGCATTATGCTTGTTCTGGTTTCCCTAAGTAGTGCAATAGCAGACTTTGAGTGAGGTGGAAACTAAAACATTTATTTAATAGCCAGTTGTGTCGGAAATATTTTTGCCGAATATTATTAAAATCTGCTAATTTATATTCAAGGCATGATCGACAATGTTGGGGATGTTTTTTTCAGGTTTTCTTCTATTTTAACACATTATTTCGTTTGATCTGCTTTCTCTAGGTAGTGCAAAAGCATACATTGGGTGAGGTGGAAAACTGAACGGTTATTTGATGGCAAGTTGTGTTAGGAATATTTGCGTCAAAAATTATTAAAATCTGATAATTGGTTTTCAAGTTACATTCGAAAATGTTGGGGATAATTTTTTCAGACACAGTGTAGTTCGCGGCATAGGTTTAAACTCTTTGAATGGCCAGTATGCAAACCTTGCGTGTATAGGTCTATATCAACTTTTTATTTTGCCAGATGAGAGCAACAAGCAAACACAAAGTACAGAAAAGACAGAGACTTTTTTGACCCTCACGTAAGGCGCAAATAGAATATTCAGAAACTGAGAAACTAACATCTTCGCTGCTGCGCAGTGAAGCCTGGCTGATCCGATCAACGCTGGCACAGTTCACCTCTGAAACCAACAGCATCAAATTATTAACACCTGGCCCACACTAACAAAGTTTTACTGAGCAGAACTCGTGATGATATAAACGAACATCTAGTACAAAGTTACGAACATCGTCAGTCATATCCAAAAGCGGATAGAAGCAGTTCCGTTATAGTACAATACGTATGCTTCACGGAAAGACATAGCAATGAACATAGGTGGTACAGTGAACAATGGAAAACCAAAAAATACTGTTTACGAAAGACTATTGCGTTTGCATTTTGTCGAAGAATAAATGACGCCTAAGTCGATTAGTCACTGCGTCCATGATGTTTTCAGCTCAAAGCTCAAACTCCCCTACTTACATCTTTTGTAAATTTGTTCTGCAACACGCCGTACAAAACTATGCAAAATATCTAGCCTACAACGAATAAAAAAGTTTACCACAGATCCTCAATGTTTTGACATGCCAAGATGTTGTGCAGAACGTTTTTGACAAGTCGACAGCACGTCAAAGTATATGGAATTTGGGCTTTATCACTGTGAAGTGTCATATTTCATCAACGTCTGTCCATCCTTGGACAATATCAAAACCCCCAACGTCGAACCCTTTTCACGTCAAACTTGGTCAAGTGGGACTTTTACGCTTGAATAACCTACTGCCCCCTTCCGCCATCTGAAAAGACATTTTGAACAGCATCAACAGATGATGCTATCATCGCTAAAATGCTTAAATAATCCTTCCTAAAGCAGTGTTTAAATTGCCGGGGGTTGGGGGTTGAACCCCGTCAACTGTTTTCTCAACCCCCTAACACACTGTTAAATTATGTACTGGGGGTCAGTTAAATGCTATACGATTTACGTTACAAATTTGGTCAGTCTCCGACCATCGGTAAGTTCAACCCCCCAGGTGATTTTTCACAATTTAGCTTAAACACTGTCCTTATGTTCTAAAAAAATTGTTTTTTTGAAGATATTATAAGCTTTGTCTTAATTCCTAAATAGACGTAGACGTCCATGCTAATTAGAACACATTCTGAAAAACGTGAAGTTTTATGCGCTATTTGTTAAACCTGTGAGGTTGGTCGGCGGTGACTCGCATGGCGGCGCTGCTGTAGCAGACGTCTGGCCTCTGCCCGTCACATCGCTTTTTGTCCGCCGAACATTGACCGATGACGACTTCTGTGTGCTCCTCACGGCTGCACTGGCTGACCGACGAATCACGGCTCCGGCAACTGACAACGACAGTGACGATCACATCATCGTCATCCTAAATACTCGTACTGCGACAACAGCAGCAACTGCCTCGGCAATCACTAGCTATAGCCCATACGTCGTCTTTGAGGCCGTAGTTGCGTGCAAAACAAAGAAACATTTGTTACATTTGCAAACAAATGTTTTGCGGTTTATCTTACATGCAACCACGGCCTATACAGTATGATAAAAAAGCTAACACTAAGGTAAGTTCTATGCAGTATCAAGCACTCGAATCATATTGTGTCATATTCATAAAGTGTGTGCGGATTTTATATTTTCATAATCTGATTAGAGAAATTAGAACATTTTTCTTAGCGGTGAATTTATGCAGGCCTGAAAGTTCTCGACGTTTTCAAATATACGAATAAGAAAACCGTAGGTGACACGAAATGTTCACCTCGGGCAAACACGACGGGGGTTTTCTGTCATAATTATAGCAGCAACCACTAGCCTACTGAGCTATAGCTTACTTACAGGTAGGCCCTATAGTATAGCCTAATGGCAGGACTTACCATTCCTTCGTCCGTCACGTGTTGATATTGGCTTTCAACTGACCTGGAAATAGACCGTGCGTAGTGATGCGTTTAATTATCATCAATAATGTAAAAAGAAAATATAATAGTTGACCTTACCCGGGGAACCAGCCATCGGCCGCTGTGACAGCGACAAGCTTACGGGTGGTCAGTGCAGTCGGAACAGACTGAGCAGGTGCCCGAAAGACTTTCCGGTCAGTGCTCAGCTTAGTCAGTTGTCAGATAACGAACGATCCAGGGCGCAATCTCTCGCGCCACTCACACTGCATCCTGTTCTCAGCCAACCCTGATACAAGAACAGACACACATACACATTACTGATACATATTACATAATCATTTTAGACCAGTTCAATGTATTGCGGAAAACCACAACGGCGTTACTTTAAGGCTCGCAGAGAGCGACGTAACTGAACTGAACTGAACTGACAAATGGGCGAGTTCAGTTTAGTTCAGACTCGGTTCAGTTACATCGCTCTGTACAACCCGCCTTTTTACGTTAGGTCCATATGCCGCGTCACAGAAATGCAATGTCACGTCACGGATACCGTGATACGCCACTTTGCATGAACGCTGATTAGCTACCTCCGCCAAGGAGGTTATGTTTTTGCCGGTTTTTGTTTGTTTATCTGTCTGTCTGTCTGTGTGTACAAGATAACTCAAAAAGTTATGGACGGATTTTTCTGAAATTTTTGAGGGTATGTCGGGCATGGCATAAGCTGGTTAAAGTGGTTAAATTTTGGGGGGTGATCCGGCAGGAATTTTGGATTACTTTGAAATTTTCGTTACCATTGCGTTAAAGCGGGCATAAGCGGAACCGCTGCAAAACCGAAGATGGTGACGACACCTGGCGAATAGCATTGCCTTGGCGGAGGTGCCTGCGGGCTACGACTGCTATCTAGTTAGTTGAGTCAGTCCTGGCACTTTAAGACAGCGATTGTTGCAGCGTAGCTCACTTTGGACCTAGTCGTTGTCCGAGTCGCATGCACGGTTATTTGCTGACATAATTTTGTCTTACGGGGGGAGGGATGGAAACGGTTCCTCCTGGGAGAGTATGCACATACTTTGACAACCCTTTTCAACAGGTTGCACTTTGCTGATAGTGTCCCTGCAACTCCTCATAAAAAATAAAAGTTATAAATGACTTTAATAGGCATATCAACAATATTTTTGCCATGACTCTGCAAGTTAACAGCAAACCAATTGTAGAGTAAAAAGTGAATGAAAATTTAAAGATTACTTATCACTCACTATGCGTTGTACGGTATATAGCTAAACCTAGCCCAAAATGGGGGCGGTGAATTTGCATGGAATGGAATTTGCAAAGAAAGGGGATGGAAATTGCAAGAAAAGGAAAATTTTGAAAAAGCCCTAAAATTCGCATTCCTCTGAATTCGCAAGGAATGGAATTTTCCAAAGAAAAGAATTTGTGGGGTAGGGTGGAATTTGCAAGAAATAAGTATGCCTGAAGTCTATAGATGATCATGTTGTGTCTATCACAGTTCCGTTGGTAGCGGTATTTAGCTTGCTGTACCTGTATTTATCTTGTGAGAGTGATTGTATCTTGTTTTAAGCATTTAAGATAAAACGTATTTGCTTTTAATGGAGTATATCGTATTTCATAAGTGTAAAGGTAAACTTTACGCTTGCCAAAACTACCTGTACATTCAGACCATAATTTGAACGTTTTAAAATAGCTGATGATGTCAAATGTCTGCACATTTATTTTCGCTTACATTAACAATGTGAGAAATGTGCCTTGCTACTAGTATGATATTCAGGTAATTATTTTCGAACATTTATTAACATGCATTAACAGTGTAAAGAAAATATACCTGTTACTTGTAAGATGGTTTCCTTGCAAATTTGATTTCTTGCAAACTCCATTCTTCGCAATTTATATTCCTTGCAATTTCTTTTCCTTGCAGATCTAACTTTGTCTTTTCTTGCATTTTCCGTTCCTTGCAAATTTCATTTCTTTCAAAGTGAGGCGACCCGCCCAAAATATAGGTCTACGGGGTACGCTGAAAATGGAGGAGCGAAATATGGAGGACCGATTTTCAGGAGGTGGACTATACTGTCGATGTGCAGACTGTGAAGTATTATGACTCTAGCTTGCATCGGATCGTTCGTATTTCAACTCATCTGACAGTATACAAATATTTGTGATAAACGTATTTATACTGTAAAACACACTGATGATAATTCACCCAGTGTATTTTTCTAATTTCATAAAAAAATTAATGGAGTGCTTTGGTATGGTTTAATAGTTTAGTTTTGCATACCCGTTATGCATTTTCTGCTTTTGGAATTCACATGCCAAAGCTGTAGCAACCTTGGGCAACAGATGACCATAGTGCCGCATGCCTGTGGATGGTTTTACGTCTGTACAACAAACTATCTGTTTTTAACCACGTGTCGTTCGTAATAATAGGCTTTATGTGATGTGCATTCCTAGACATAATGATGTAGGCCTAGCCTATCAACAACATTTCGTCTTCCATTTTTACCCGAAAATCGGTCTTCCACTTTTCATCTTCAAAACTTAGGTCCACTTTCTGGTCCTCTATTTTCAGTCAACCCTGCCTTGAGTGGGAAATGAGCACCCGCCTACGCCCCAGCTGGGGCAAGGCTCCCTTTATTTTTTTACCTGCCTACGAAGTAGGGCCTATGCGTGCAGCAGATGGGCTCAAGTGACTAGCAAACCGAATCTGTACGGGGGACGATTTTCTTGGTAACGGAACAGTGGTGCAGTTTGTCCATCACTTGAAAGCAGGGGAGTTTTTCGGCATGCGTTGCAGCAAGCCGCAACTTGACTCATCGTCCGTCCACCGTCCAAATTTCCGTGGTGTTTTTGCCACGTATCGAGGTCGAAAATGGAGGAATTCCAGCAGTGTAAATTAGGCCTATCCTACATCTCGCTAGAAGCGCTACGCAAGAATATAGCGCCAGTAGGTCTGTCTGACTCTGACGAGTGCAAAACTGTAAAGTCAGAGGCCTAACTGCATGTCTGTATAGATTAAAGTTGCATTAATCTTTTTTACGTATTCATAACACGTTCGCGTGTACTGTGCAGTGCTTTACTGATTAAAGTGTCGGTTATTTTGCAGAAGTCTGACGATATCAGTGGTGTGCGTACCGAGGAGATCGCGACGACAACTTTTCCTGGAACAATGACGACTATAAGACAACGATTTAAGCTATAATTTGAGCTAAAGAAACTCATCTATAGCTTCGAGTCACATGATCGTGCTTACGTTATGACACTATGGGAAATTTTTTTCTCATTTTCAGTGATCAGCAGCACCGCGATTGTTTATTTTTTGTAGATTACGTCTTTTGCGTTTGCAAATTTCTCCATTTTTGTAGATGTGTTATTATGAATTTAAGTTAAATTGCCGATGAGCGAAACATAAAAAAGATTATTAAATTTATAATAGCGTATCGCTGCACCTGGCAATTTGGCACAGTGCTGTTTCGAGAAAACGAAAACTATTTACTTTCATTTTCTTGCAGAGATGTAAGTGGGCCAAAAATGGCACCATTTTTGTACACCTTATAATTTTACCAAATATTAACCAATTTTCAAAATTTTATTCACTGTCAGAATTAGCAGAGAATTTGTAATAAAACTGTCATTACAGATTCCATCACACCTCAAGTGTGTCGCTACACTACCTTGTGAAATGTCAGTGTCTTAAGAGTAACAATTGAAAACAGAACGACTTCTGCAACAATATATTTAAAAAAATTAACAACAGAAACAACGTGTTTGTTGTCTTAGTTATTGTCTAAAAGGTCATGTCTCACAGTTTTTACATCAAATGTTTAATGTGTCCGCTTTGCTGCTGGACGACGCATCCAAAACGGCAATGCCACTGACCAATGGCGCGATTAACCAAACGCTGCGGCAGTTTGCCCCACTCAGCGACGATCGCTTGCTCCAGCTGGCTGACTGTCGTGAATCGTCAAAATAGATAGGCTTCTGTTGAAGAACATCCCAAACAGTATAATTGACCAGATTTAAGTCCGGGCTGTTTGGGGGCCACATGGCAGGCTCGATCAACGTTGGTCAGTGGTGTCGCCACCTTGAGTGCGTGGTCTGACATTTCGCAAGGTAGTGTAGTGACACACTTGAGGTTTGGTGGAACCTATAGTACCGGGTAATAGTTTTATTACAAAATTTCTCCTGATTCTGACAGTGAAAAAAATTTTGAAAATCTGTTAACATTTGCTGAAATTATAATTTTTATAATTATAATTATTTTTGGCCCACTCTGTAAATCAAATGAATTTGTCATGCTTATTGGGCCTAACTAGTTGAATTGGATTAATGCAAAAGATGACAAATAGGTTGTTTATTGAATCCGAAAAGTGCCATTTTAAGTTCAAGATCAGCTCTGGGACTAAAATCTGAGTTATGTCTAAAGGCAAAAAACTGAAGTATAGCTATAGAGAAAAAGATCGAAATGTACCGGTATCCGATAATGATGGTGCAGAGAATATAACGTAGATGCGCTGTGTTCTGTTATGGGAATGTGCAGCAGCAGCAGCAGAGGCGGCGGCATGAGCGCGATTGCTGACTAGTCACATTGTATAAATGCTACAGCGGCGTTAGTAGCCAGTTAAGTTGGCAAACAGCGTGGGGAAAACGTTAGGGTTGGGTTAAGTCTACACCGTGTCCCAAAATTAGCGGCCCCCTACAAACAAGTTAGTGTAAAATCGTTAATACCTGACAGATTTTTTGTTACAAAATTTTAATCAGTCATTGAGACAATCATTCTGAACTTGTCTTTAAAGTTTTATCCTAAAATGACCACCTTTGGCCTCGACGCAAGCTCTTAGTCTAAGTCGGGTACACTGCTGCTTAATCTCTTTCTCAATAACAACGTAATGTAAACAAACTCTGACGTCATAATGACGTTACACTGAACACACACGGTAAGGTGCATATGTCATAATGAGCATGACTGTAACTGATGTCAAAATAGTGCAGTGAACGATGTTGAAATCCATGAACTACAAATTGAATTGGGCGTGTTTGAACAGGGGTGCCGCTAATTTTGGGACACGGTGTAGAGTGGAATTAGTCAGGACAGTGGGTCTGTATGTAGTGTTAACTGTTACTGTTACGTGTTGGGTTGTTTGTGTTGCGCCGAGCTTTGATTACTTGTGTGAATACTTGTCATGTTTGATGTTATTCAATGGTAATCTTACAGTGGAACTGATAAACAAAATTTATAATACATGTTGGAAATTTTATTCTACAGCGTCTGTTGTTATTTGAGCATAAAAAATTATCAGGCATTTACCAGTTTACAGATATTTGCGTACAGATGTTTTTCTACCATCTGAGGCTAAATTCCCAGACGAGTTGATTATGCAACGAATCTGATAGTGTTTTACAGACTAAAACAATATAAACGACATTACTTTTTAATCTTTGTCTGCAGTTGACGCTATCGAAATATAATCCAAACCAATTTTTAGGGACAAATATATTGTGATTTGTCTATCTAAATATCTGGAGATCATGGCCACCGTATATTGTAACGTCCCCTCTTTCGCGCAAAATAATAATTTTAGTAATACTAGAAAAATGCAAACCATCGTCAACGCTATGTCATTTTTTTGCGTTGTTTTTGCCAGCTGGGTAACAGCATCTTTTTCCACAAAAATTTAATCAAATGTAGATTCGAGCAAATTTAACCTCTTCTAAGAATTTCAGCCAAATTCGCTCGTACATTTTTTGTAGGTTAACTTTGTTTACAACCCAACAGATAGATAAATGCAAACAATCACATAACCTCGCCGTTGGCGAAGGTAGTAATTTTATCGTTTTTAATAATGTCTGCAGTTTTTGCGAAATAAACTCATTTTTTTTTCTTTTTTTTTCTTTTATTTTCTATTTGTTTGCTACCTCTCGTGGTGAATAAATATAGGCTATATAACAAGAATCGGAATAAGACTTAAACAACGTTTAAAGCTTGCAAATTTAAACAAACTGATTATTACAGCTTATTTTAATCTTACAATTATAAAAACAATAGTATAAAACAGCTACGTTCTGTAATATCGTTTAACAAATTACGAACTTCACTGAGACATTATATAAATACGCATATTTAAGGTAACGGCAGTTTCTTTTAGAATAGAAATCTATAATGATACAAACATAATAATATACATAATAAAAACATAAAGCCTAAATAAAATACAAATATATTGTTGGCGCCAGCGCCAATCACAGTAAATTCGAGACTGTCTGAGACAGGCAAGACGGCCAATGACGCAATAACACCTGCGGACAAATGCAGAAGTTAACCACAAACATGTTTCAGTTGCGTTTAGTGAGCCAGCTAACTTATCACAACTTGTTCGGCCAAGCATAGACGGCGGTATCACTTTATTGTCCTAGAGCCACCTTGACCGTGCTATCAATCACTGAGCGGCACATGGCACAATTACGCAATGCAGGTGAACAGGTGTCACAGCAGACCAGGTGTCCACACGGCAGAAACACAGACACGAAACACCGTGTTCACCTCACTGTCCATACACACTTTGCACGTTCTCAGCTCACGCAGTCGCTCGTTCTCTTCCAACAGTGATAGACCTACAAAAAAACTACATTGCAGCGTCACAATGTGGACGGTATTAATTTGTACATTGTTACAATTAATTTGTCAGTGTGACGACTCTTTAGTGTCGATGTAACTTGTTGAAAATCAATTACTGAAAGCAACTTGTGTTAGGTTCTTTATGCACGTTCATTCCAACCGCGCTTTCATGCATTCGTGCACGGCGCTTTTAGAAAACGTCTATTCTACCAAAATTATATCACTACCGTCATCATCTATTATGCCAAATTCCGCTTAAAAACATACATAAAAATGTACGCAGTGCTGTTAAAATAGTAGTTATAGGCATAATACTTAAGTAATTTGAGTAAAGCTCACCTAACGTGCGACAGCACTGCTTTTGCCATCTGAAGAATCAACGTACAACGTGCAATAATGTAATAATGCGTTTTCAAGAAGTACCCAAATTTACGGCCTCCTTACGCAACTTCTTGTGCGCAGGAGATCAAAACGCATGTGCTTAAATAAAATATGAGTTCTGTGCTAAAAGATTGATATGCATGTTGTCCTGGTCAATCTCTGGTAATGTTGGTGCAGTCTATATCTGCAACCGTTTTTACGCTAATAAGTGGATATTAGCAGAAACCACGCATTTTGAAGAGGTATCCATATTTGACGCCCTGTACGGAGAACTTCTTAAACCTAGAATGCCGAAATTTAAAGTGCTTAAATTTACGTTTAATTCTGACAATTTACACGTAGGTTGTCCTAATCTATCTTTAACCGTTTCGTCGCAATAGTCACTTTTAAAATGTGCGCCACATTTTAAAACTGCAAAAAATCACCAAAACCCGGTATGTTGGGAAGGTTTAAAGGTCATCGATGTTAATATCTCCAAAAAGTTTATTACCAGTGCTTGTTGTAATAAGCAGCTAGTCTGTGCTTACTTGCAACCTTTTTACTCTAGACGAACCAATAGCGGTAAAAATGACTTTTTAGGAGTAAGCTTACCCTTTTTGACGCCTTCTTTCGAGGGAAATTTCCTCACCCAGCGGCGCAAAATTTTGTCACAAAATTAGAGTTCTTGTGGCACCCCACAGTAAAGATTATTTGATCGTAGCTTGCACTTTTGTGACAGAGCAGCAGAGTGTGACAAACAGACCGACAGACAGACGCCTATGATCGAGTCGTCGACAGCCTATGCTGTCGCGCGTAACAAAACTGTCAATGGAAGTAACCTTCATCCATCCTCACCGTCGCATCTTCTGTTTCCTCTGCTGCCATCACTGGTGTTGCTGCTGAAGATAACATAGTGAGATTGTGTCTGATTTCTGCAGACTCGTTTCCATCTGCATTATATTTAGTTCATTTTGCAGAGAATCAAAAACGTACTGTGGTATGCGCGACAAATGGATAACCAATTTAAAGACAAATAGGTAGAATAGCGATTAGCGACAATGTATTCATTCATTTATTTATAAAGGTAAGACGGACTCCATAAAAAGAGTATTGAACTTGTTGAACAAGCTAAGCTTTCGGGTGATTTTATGTTACAGAATAATAATGTAAACTTCCATGTTAATTATGTGTTAACATTGTGTAGTCATAGCATATTTTTGCTAAAGAGACTCCGTGGCCAAGGCCTAAACTATCCTTAACTAGATACAGTTTTTCAGGCTGTTGTACTCGTGGTAGATTTAAGTAAAATATTGTATGTTTTTCCAAGTTGGGGTCCTTTTTTAATAAGAATGAATGCATTTTTAAAAAAGTATATCGATATGGCTTTACTACTAAAATTA
>Ga0209671_1001106_pt1 | contig 21362 bp, 14 predicted proteins | sample WorMetHERISLAND2_2_FD_187401 | JGI IMG/M metagenome (GOLD analysis project Ga0209671, IMG submission 187401) | Marine gutless worms symbiont microbial communities from Max Planck institute for Marine Microbiology, Germany - Olavius geniculatus... | ecosystem: Host-associated > Annelida >... | reverse complement strand
ATACTGGAGTTAATTGTTGAAACATATTTTTAGGATTGATTTTTAAAATTTAATCATTAGCATATTGTTGAGATTGACTTTTCGTGTTTCACTTTTTTGCTTCATTTCTTTGATTGCTGTAACTTCAAGAGCTTTGGTAGTCAGGTGTAATTCTTACAGGGAGCTAGCATGTCTGTCCACCAGTCTGAATGTTAAACTCTCACATACGGTAATAAAATGACGCAAGCTAGGATTATGACATCTTACTTTAGCTGTGTGAATGAGTTTAGCACCAGGATTTTAAAGGGAATCCCGAAATTTGAAAGGAGTTACAGTGATCGAAACATTAAATGGGGGAGGCTAGGAACAAGAAGCTTTGCTACCACTTAGAGAGCAGGGTGTCTGTCATCTTTGTGCTTTCGTCCCATGTAAGTGGTAGTTGAGCTTTTTGTATCTCTTCTTTACAAAAAAAACTGTGCCAGTTAATTTAAGTATCCCGTTGGTAAAATTATAAAGTGTGCAATTATGAGATGTTTTTTGTGGAGTATTCTGCACACTAAATTTGTTGCTAATTAATTGTTACTTTTCCTAGAAAATTGTAAATCAGCTGCTAAGTTTATTTTTGCGTATGTGAAAGCAGCTATTGCTTTCAGTGCGTCTTAGCCATTGCGATTCTGTCTGTCTGTCCATCTGTTTGTCACACGGGTGGATCAGTTAAAAACGGTGCAAGCTAGAATCACCAAATCTTCAGTATCGGCTGCCAGGAAGACTAGTTTCAAGAACCGTAAAGCTGAATGAGAGGGGGTTGAGCAAAATTTGCGATTTTTAGCCAATAAGTTGCTGTATCTCAGTAACAGTGCGAGATAGGGCCTAGGTTACTATTAATCACTAATAGGAAGTCGTACACTGGCTTTCGATTGCCACCGAATTCAATGACCTTTGATGTCCTTGAACGCTAAAATAAGGGTTTTTATGGATTTTTTGGCGATTTGGGGCTGTGAGACACATTTCAAGAGCGAATTGCGCAAAAACCAACTGAGATAGACAAGGACAAGCTGCATATGAATTTTTTTTAGCATCAAACTTACATTTCAGCAGTCCAAGTCTCGATTTTCTAGGTTCAAGGAAACCTGCACACAAGGGCATCAAAGAGCGGTACCCCTGCAAAAGTTGTTATTTTACTGTTGTTGACCAGTCTTTTGTGAAAACGCAGATAGGCATGGGCATGCTACCTATCACAACAAGCGCTAATGATGTGCTTTTCAGTCGTATCAACATCGATGACTTTGAAAGACCCCAAACTTCCGAAATAAGGGGTTATATTGATTTTTTCGATTTTCAGCTGCAGCGCACACTCCAAGAATGAACTGCGTTGAAATGGCTGGAGATAGACTAACAGTTTGCGAACAGGAACTGCTATAGGCTTTCGCGCGTCTGATGTGCATTAGCTCAAATTTCTTGTTAACTATAGACATATTTTGCTATATTGCATCCAATAAATCCAAAACAGGTTTTATCAGTAGAACATGGCAATTAATATCACGTAAATGTAAAGTTCTTTCCCGAGCCTTAAGGCCCATGGGGCAGCGCTGATCTTCGTATCCTAGGCCCTCAGCCAGACACCAGTTTTTTACACTGCGAGACCACGGATACGGGGCCAGTATATCACACGGTGTGCCTGTTTACATCCCAGCAGTGAAGCTGGTACCAAATTATACTGCTTGGTGACAGAGGCACGTGTGTGAACAACTTGCCTAAGGTCGTAGTGCAGAGTCGAACCTAGGCCCCTGAGTGACCTCAGGATTACAAGTCCGGCACATTACCGTTAGACTACCAAGCCACACCCAATTAACACTGAGCAGTTAAAACTTTGTAAGCGAAATCTAGTTGTCTGTTGTGATGCATTCACTGAGAGTTTTGTTGTTTGGGTTGCTAGGCTGGCCAGGAGTCATTCCGTTCAATAACGCGGTCATATTACCGAGGTGCTGCAGGAGCCCTGCTTGTGTATGACATCACACGGTTAGCTGTTACTTGTTTTTACTGTTTTTTTATAGGACTTCACAGTTTGCTTGTTGATGTGCTACAGTTATGCTGTATAGCACATCTAAGGCACGATGTGTCTGTCCATCGTCTCTCTGTCTGGCTGTCTGTAACAGATGTATTGTGGATAAATGGTGCGAGATAGGGTTTAGGTTGCTATTGGTCTCTATTAGGAAATTGCATGTCAGCGCCCTTTAAGATGAGATGAAAATTATCGACTGTGGATGACCTTGAAGGTCAGTACTGTAATCATAACTCTATAGGCTGTAGCACATTTTCCCTAGTGACAGCTGGCTTTTTTGTTTTACTGTTATGCACATGTTAAACTGCAGTTCGGAGTAGGATAGTGGGTATTAAACAAACGTATTCTTCGCAGGCACTTATACTGCCTTTCCCTTTGTCTACCATATTGTCTATGTGGGGTAACTTATTGGTAATCAAGCCAAGGGTGCGATCATGCGGAGCTTGACATTTGGGCGTTGCCATTTGGGCACGACCATTTCGGCGCTCACCCTTTGGGCGCTGAGGACGTATGGGCGCCGCCGTTTCGGCGCTGTGTCGCGTTATTGCTGTTAACGCATAATGAACTAGTTTATTAGTTTATTACATGTGTGTTATGCCTGTATGGAAATAGGGAACGTTGTGTATACGAACGATTGTTTTGCATAAGATACTGCAAGTGCATAAACAGCTATGCAAGTATGTGATTGCAAAATAGCAGATTTATAACTAGCAATCAGCATGCAGCACGTTCACACCGATTAACAACTTAACATCAAATGTACGTGTAGAGAGCTGTTAAGTTTAAACACGAAGGCAGCAATGCGGGCTATCGTAAATCGGCATGTTGTCTGCCATAGCAGCTGCGTAGGCCTACTGTGCTGTGCAGTCTTTGAAGTAGGCCTAGCCACATGTTATCACGCCCTGAGCATAGGTACAGTATAGATGAGATTGGAGTATAAAACCCACCGACCTACCAGCCTAATTATTTATCGTAAAATAAAACAGAACGTACAATGCCTACATTAGCAAACATTCAAGTAGTATAGGCCTTAAGAAGTGCAGTTGAATTTATTATTATTATTATATTATTATTATTAACCCATCATGCCACTGAAGAACAACGACTACATAAGATAGAAAGGGAGACGGCACTAAAGCAGCACAGCGCCGAAACGTTCGGCGCCCAAACGTCCCAGCGCCTAAACGTCCAGGTGCCTAAACAGTGAGCGCCCAAACGGCGACGCCAAATGTCACGTACCGGCAATCATGTTTGACCAAATGAACAGTAGTATTGGCTACATGACCGACTGTTGGCCAGCATGGAATTAGTGTGTTTTGAGACACTTTGACACTTATGCACTGCAGTTAGTACACGGTTGGTGATGATTGGTAGTGTAATCCTACACTGATATTTGTTTTGTCATGCTTGTGTCTGCCCATGGAGTCATTAACCCATCATACCACTGCAGACAAAATGCTGAAGATGGATGAACACTGCAAGAGTGAACGTGATGTAAATGTTCATTAATTGCATGGTGAGAAATATCAAATTTTGTTCGTGCAACATTTTGCGAATACTGCCAGAGCAGTAAAGTGGCAGCAGTGTTTGTTGATAAGAGCTGATGTAAATAAAATTATGAACGAATGATTGTGAAAAGAAGCGATGTGATGCGGAACGACTGCATTTGATATCTGTTTTGTATCAGACGAGACACGTTCAATCACCTGACAACTTGGCTGGACGATGCTCGCCAGCACTCCAGTTCCAACATGGTCATCATGCTGATTGGCAACAAAAGGTCTGATTCACCAGACTACAGTGGTAACATAACCAGCTAGAGAGGCATAACTACTAGTGATTAGTGCACAATTTAACTGATAGTTATGGCACTTTTGCAAGTTGAGTAACACAAGAAGCTAAACCCAATAGAGTTGCACAGCTTAATACAGTGTTTGTCAACCTTTTTGCTGCCACGGAACCCCACACAAGCATGAAGGTCACTCACGGAACCCCATGCATTGATCCGTGAGTCTAGCGACGTACGCGAGGTTGAAGCTACAGGGTGCCTACGGACTCATTTCCCTAGCTGGGCACTGAGGGCAGAGCCGTCATTAGGATGACAAAGCAGACAAAGATGACCAATATGAAATTTGACCGCATTAGTAGGCAGCAGTATGTTACTGTATTCCAAACACGACGGGCGAGGCGGTCATCGACGGCCGCTTAGCCCAGCCACCAACCCAGAAAATTTAGCACGTGGACGCTTTTAGGAAAGACACGCCTACGAGTCTTTTTAATTTTCTTTAGCTGAGTTTTCAAAGAATTGAATTAATTAAGTAAATGGCCGAACGATTTTGTAACCATAACCCTAATTAATACGTTCTTTTTTTTCTTCTTCATTTCTAATGCCTTGGAGTTAAATAATGTCGTGCATAGGAAGGTTACGTTATAATGAACTATAAGCGTAAAATGCAAATATATATGCCAAAATTTTACTAACAACAAAGATGATTCAGCAGAGTAAGTCTATGCAAAAAAAAACGCGTAGAAATGGATTAAAACAAAAAAAATCCCGAGTATTTCTACGACACTGTCTGGCGTGATTTCGCAAGCTAGGTCATTTTTACTGGCCGGTTGCAGAACCCTTGGCAGATGCTCGCGGAACCCTTGGGTTCTGTGGAACCCCGGTTGAAAATCACTGGCTTAATAAGTTATACATATTTATCAGCCTTTATTTTGACAAACATTGTTCACACTTTGGCAACTGCTCCTGCCTTCATTGCTCACCACACAGCAGCATTTTTCTTCTTAGGTGGGAGTCAAGGATAATGATGATGATAGTCAAAAACAATAAAATCAGGTTTTTTTATAACGCAGCCAAACACTGTTGGTGTAATCAGGGTGACCACTTGTCCGGAAAACCTGGAAAACCTGGAAATGTCAGGGAATTTGAAACATGTCAGGGAAATGTCAGGGGAAAATCTTGTCAGGGAAAAGTGTCCCAAAACTGTTCGTTACTAGTTGAATATTTGTGTTCAACTCCATTTTTTTTCTGCTCGCTTTGTTCGCAGACTTGTACTCCCATACTTTTAAATTTGCGGTGCCAGTAAGCCGCTTTTGTTTGCCTTTATTGTTCAAACTGCACTAAATTTGGTCAGTTAATTCTCTGGTAAATAATTACAATTGTTGCCAGTATACATCATATCACTACTGTTGCGAGGGGCAATGCTTCGTCTATGTTCCCTTAAAATGTCTGGAAAAGTCGGGGAATTTGATCATGACTGGAGAGTGGCCACCCTGTGTAATACATCATATGGCACTGTCTCTGAATTCTAATGTGGCTTTGTTAATACTTTCTGTTTGCCTGTGCAGTGTGCTGTGCACTTTACTTAGCTTTTAATTCCTTTTTGCATCATTCTTAAACATTGCTGTTTTCAGTGCTGTTGTGTAGCAATTTTAATGTGGGTTTTATTTGTCCATTCATCTGTCACATTGAAAACAAAAATACCGTAAAAACTGCTAATAGAATCCTTCGGCTTCTATTAGAACATTTGACTTAGACCTCCGGCTTGTGTTAGAGATCCGGCTTTTGTTTGAAACCCGGCTTCTATTAAAACATCAGACTCAAACCCACGGCTTGTATTAGAGACCCAGCTTGTATTAGTGGTTTAACGGTATGCAGCATGGTTATCTCCCTGACCATAGCTGGAGGCTGTAAGTAAGTAAGTAAGTAAAGTGTAAATTTGTATAGCGCATACTCAAAAAGATCTCTAATGTGCTTAATACATTTTGTCATCAATATTCTGTCCCTAGGAACAGATGGCTTGACCAACTTCATGGGGACAACAGCACTTCGCCTGCTGACTTCTGGAGACGAGTCTTATTATGTGGATACTCGGGGGTGATGCTGTGGTCCTTACTGACTACGCATTAGTGATGACGTCGACTAACGTTTTGCTAGTTTTAAATGGTACAGCGCATGGTGTGAAACGTTGCAGTGGCTGGCTGTGTGTGTCTGGCAGTGATCTGGAAGCGAGACGCGATGTGAAGAAGGAGGAGGGTGAAGCTTTCGCGCAGGAACATGGCCTCATCTTCATGGAGACCTCGGCAAAAACTGCAGCTAATGTTGAAGAGGTTGTTTTGAACTGTCGTCAGCAGAATACCTCAGTAATGTGGTGGGATAACGTGTCGATAACCTATGGGTGCAATCACGTGTGACCAAATGAAAAATAGTTTGAGCTACATGACTAAGTGTGGGCCAGCATGGAAAAAGTTTCTAAAACAACTGTCCTGGGTGTATAAGAGGTTGTTAGAACAGTCATTATTAGAAATTTTTTGAGCTTGTTGGGTTGATTTTTGTGTGGCCGGTCAGCTCGTTCAAGCTGGTAGTGCCACTTAGTGATGCTTAGATGTTCGGTTGAGTATAAAGTAATCTTCCAAATTTTGTCTTAACGGCGTTGGCTATTCAAAGATTTTTTAGATTCTTTTACTTTCATACTTTGCGTCAAATCTGTAGTAAAGTGATGATTGAAGATCTTGTAGCGTTTCAAATACCCTGCAGTGGAATATTAAAGTAAATAGTTTTGGGTATGCTTGGATCGGCGTACAAAGTGATCCAAGAAAAAACTGGGCTCAGATTACTCAAAAGTAATTTGAGATGCACCACAGCCTACAGCGGTTCTTGTTTCCTGGTCTCTGTCCATTTATTTCATTGCAATTTATTTTTAAAATGTATTATGCAGCCAATAATTTACAAAAAAATACCAAAATCTTCTAATTTAAGGGTTCAAGGTCATTCAATATCATCTATGTTGACACCATCTAAAAGCTTGTCACTAGTGCTAGTTATGATAAGCAGCATGTCTGTACCTATCAGCAACCGTTTTCACGATAAATGCAAAAAAATTCATGCACAGCTTGTTTAGGTCTATCTTCAGCCATTTTGGCACAATTCACTGTTAAAATTTGCGTTGCAGCCTGAAATCGCATATAATCCACTAAAACCCTTTATTTTAGGGTTTCTGGTCGTTCAAGGTCATCGATGTTGATAGCTTTAAAAAGCTGGTCATCAGTGTTTGTTATGATAAGCAGCATGTCTGTGTCTATCTGTAACTGTACTTACATTAGAGAAGCCAATAGCGTTAAAATGAGTACTATTTAGAGGGTCTCTGTCTTTCACGCCCTCATTTGAGAGGAACCCCCTCACCTAGGGGCACAAAATTTTGTCACAAAAATGAAATTCTTTGGGCAGCTCATAGTGAAGTTTTTGTGATCCTAGCTTGCACCGTTTTGTTAGGGCTCAAGGGTGTGACGTACAGATGGACAGTAACCTCAATGATTGCTAAGATGTGTGAAGCATTTCATGCTGTTGTGCATAAAAAGTGATGAATGGAATTTGACCTAACTTCAGGTGACATTGATTTAGAGCTAGAAATGTACAAATGACTTTTTACGGGGGTTTTAAATTTGATACCCTTGGTAACTCATTTCCCACTTGCCTAAGATTCCGGTTTTATCTCCAAAGAGCATTTTTGATGGATCATCAATACTTTTGCCATAGCAAACAGACATCTTGGCGACGGTTTGTGTTATCTGAGCACTTTCAGTTCATAATGGTACTGGCAGCTGTTTTCTTACAGCTTGGTTTTAAAAAATTGTGTTTTAAAATAATGCTTTGAACATATCCACATTATCCATGTCAATAGAATTAGTTCTGTCGCAGAGAATTGTCATTTTATTTTCACTCACTGCAGTACGTGAATGTGTTCAGTTGCAAGCAAACTTTTCCAAAGGACAACAAGCTACGTGTGATTCCATGATATTGCGTGTGAATGCTGTACATAGGCTTTCATCAACACAGCAAAGGAGATCTATCAGAAGATTCAGGATGGTGTCTTTGATGTAAATAACGAGGTTAGATTTCTGATTAAGGTTAATTTTTTTTATTCCTCCATATCTGTTTGCCAGTCCTGCAGGTGCCACGTTTTATTATGTCCATTTGTGCATCTGTTCAAAATGGTGTGTGATGTTTTACTAATATCTGTGTCGTACATCAGTTTTCACCAAACATTTGATAATACTTCATCTCAGAAAAAGGTGATCTGATTAGATTCTGCAGTCAAAAGGATAAGATCCAAGTTTAATCCCTTAACTGCCAGCCCTTAGAAAAAATTTTCTGTGCCACAGTAGGGGTTGCTGTAGTTGTAGTAATATTTGCAGTATCTGTTGTAGTAAAAGGTAGAGGTAAAGGTGTCAATTTGTATAGCACATCTTGCATACAACGCCTCTAATGCACTTTCCGTCACTAACCCGAGCCGCCAGCCGCATGGCCACCACGTGCAGCCTGTAGACACAGGCTAACGCAGCGGCTGGCTAGGCAGCCCCAGTCAGCTGTGCTAAGGTCTCCACATTCCGTAACCCATATAAATGAGTTACTGCTCATTTTACCATCCCACGGAGGGTAGAAGGCTGAGTCGACCTAGCTGGCAGGCTTCGCACCGAGATGGTTTACCTGCCCGCAGGCAGTCACCTATCGCAGTACTAACCGGGCCCAGCGTAGAGTAACTTTGTTTCAGCCGAAACGCAATACCAACTACGCCACGCCACCAACCAAACTTTGTAGTAGCAGTTGTAAGAGTACTAGATGCTGTAGTAGTAGCTTTTTGCTGTTGTAATTGTTGTGGTAATTGTAGTTGTTGTTGTAGTTGTTGTAGCAGCTGCATTAGTGGTAGTTGTACTAGATGATATAGGCTGTGTAATAGCAGTAGCAGTAATTGTGGTAGTAGCAGTGTGAGTAGTAGTAATTGTAGTAGTAGTATTTTTGCGCTAGTAAGTAAGTAAGTAAGATTATTTAGAAGGCGCAATTTAACAATAGCCACAATGCGCCGCGCTCTCAACGCCTGAACAAAAATGTATTTAACTGCCGTTTAAACTGTTCAAAGTTAATGTCAGTTTGTCTCAGATGAGCTGGAAGATTGTTCCACAGCCTTGGACCTGCAGCAGCAAAGCATCTGTCTCCATAGCTGCTGCAGGTCCTTCTGACGACACATGTCCTTGAGTTGGCAGAACGCAGTTGACGACGACCTTCGTCGGAGACCAGCTGACAGTCGGCGGGCAGGTAAGGTGGAGCCACACCGGACAGTGACAACTAGACCAGAGTGGCCATCTTGAAGTCCACCCGACGCTGAACTGGAAGCCAGTGCAGCTCCTGTAGCACCGGCGTTATGTGGTCATAGCGTCTAGCCCCCGACACCAAACGTTCTGAACAGACTGCAGCCTGCTCAGCAGACCGTCAGTGATGCCGTAGAACATCGAGTTGCAGTAGTCCAGGCGACACGGAATAAACGCCTGGACCAGCATCTTGATGGCATCAGATGACATCGATCTGACGAGCGGTCGGAGCTGCCGTAACTGGTAGTAGCCACTGCAACACACGGCGGCCACCTGTGCAGACAGCGTCAGCTGGCTGTCAACGATGACGCCGAGGTTACGAGCTGTCTGTGAGACGTTGATACGTGCTGACGCCACCGGAACCGGAAAAATTTAGTTGGCAGTTGACTTTCGCCAGCTGTTGTGGAGAACCCAACCACATCATCTGGGTCTTGATGGGGTTCAGTTGAAGTTGACTGGCCTTCAACCGTGCCTCGATGTCGACGAGATGCAGTAAGACGTCGGACGGCAGCCTCAGCGTCACCAGCCTGTGTGCTGATGTAAACCTGCGTGTCATCTGCATATTGGTGCAGGCTGAGGCCATGACGGTCAACGACCAGGGCCACTCAGCTGTGTACAGAACGTACAACAGCGGTCCCAGTACAGATCCTAGTATGCCTACTTGGTGGTGGTTGCCGTAGTAGTTGTTTGCAATTATAATGTAAACAATAATGTTGTCGAGCACGTGACCAAGAAGTTTTTCAAAAGTGGCCCAATACACATTGAACATCAGCTATGATAACCAGGGTGCCAAGCATAAAATATTCCTAGTGCCAGGCGTCGATGCATTCTATAGGCATACTGCCGGATATTGCCAGTATGTGGTGTGAGCAATTATACTGGAGGCGCTGGAATCATCTGGCATGTGGCAGTCAAGGGTCAAAGATGCAGCCTAACCAAATGTCTTATAGTCTTACCACAAGAGCACAATAATATCTTTACTTTGGATCGGATTCTATGCCAGCCCAGTCAGTCAGTTGTGTTGCCAGCAGTTAAAGAGCAGTGATAATATATCTGATATTTTGCAGTATAAGCAGATACTTACTTACTAGAAAGCAGTCATAGCCCGCAGGTACCTCCACCAAGGCAAAGCTATTCGCCAGGTGGCGTCACCATATTCACTTTGCCTGCGGTTCCCTTATGCCCCCTTTAACGCAATGGTAACGAAAATTTCAGAGTGATCCAGAATCCAGGATTCCTGCCGGCTCACCCCCAAAATTGTTTCACTGGTAGTTTGTGCCATGCCCAACATACCCTCAAAATTTCAGAAAGATACGTCCATAACTTTTTGAGTTATCTTGCTAACAGACAGACAAACAAAAACCGGCAAAGACATAACCTCCTTGGCAGAGGTAACAAGGGCTTACATTTTTACAAGGGTATTGCTTGCTGCCTATATAAAATACAGCCATATGCATAGTGAAATTTTTTTATAATTTGTGTAATACATAGGCTTATGACCACTTCCCCAAATACCCGGGTTGCAAATTGTGACCACCAAACTGCTGCAGATGGCAACATGATTAATATTGACACTCTAAAGGAACGTACCAACGCCCTCCCTATCAATGCTATCATTGCTGACTCCCTACAGAAACCTTTTCTTCAAAATAGGAGTTTCCCAGCCTACGAAAAAATTGGGTGTAGTATAGTGACAGCTGGGCTTTTTGTTCTTTTTTCTGGGGTTTTCCAGTGTTGTCTCATTTAACCATGCGTGGCTTGGTGGTGTAGTGTGTTGCTAAGTTACTGGTTGGACTCTTGACTGGGGCACTGCCAGGTAACAATTTTCAGCAAATTGTTCACACACATGTGCCTCTGTTCAGCTAGCAGTATAATTTGGTACCTTCCAAAGGGCGGTGATACCCCGCAACTGTAAAGGTAAACCGTAGGTCTAGCGTTGCACTGGCCATGTGTCAGGTTCTTTATTATAAAAAGAAATGTATATCCATAATGTATATCCATCTAATAGAAAACTAGGGAAAAAACGGAAGAGTTCACAGAAAATCCACAGTTCACGCCACACACGCGGTCTCTCTCGTCTAGACTGTCTTGGCCTGACAGCAGCACCCTTAGCCGCGTGTACCAGGCTGCAGTGTATCTCGCAGTCATTAAGCATAGAGTCCACTGAATCTGACACCATGCATCACAGACTCAGTGTTCTATCAAGTTATCAACCTACGGGCTCAATGGCCATAGAAAGGGAGATGAGCACTCTGCCTACACTCCTTGTGGGGTATGGCACCTTTACCTTTAGCTTAGCCATGCATAACTAACAGTGTTGCGTTTGCAGGCGAATGGAATTAAACTGGGACCTCACCAGCCGTCATCTCGGTCTGGCGCATCACCTGGTGGTGGTTCAGTGAACCAGGGTGGAGGTTGCTGTTAGGTCACCCACGCTGGCTGAGCCGAACGATTGGCGTGCCGCGACATCAGCAACTTTTCCTGCGCTGTTTTTTTCACTGGTGGATTGCATTATTGCATTCAAAGGGTTGCCAACTCAGCTAGCATCATAAACTGCAGAATAAGTCAAAATTTGGCATTTTGAAATAGCTCGGCTACGAAAGTGTTAGTTTGGCACTTTTCTGGCATTATTCTTAAGTTTGGCATTTAATTTTTTCTTTTGGCAGTGATGCTCATTTTCAACATAGGTTTGTGAAAAAAATTTTTATAATTTGTGTAATACATAGGTTTATGGCCCCTTCCCCGAATACTTGGGTTGCAAATTGTAGCCAAACTGCTGCAGATAGCATGCAACACATGTAATCATGTAACACATGATTTTATCGTTGATGGTGTTGTTGAAAATTTTTTTTTGTGGGCGAAATATGCTACATTTTGTATTTTTTATCCAAAGATAGTTAGCTACGGAATTCATCGATTTAAAGCACTGGTGAACAAAACAACGCAAGGTTTCTTTTTTGCACAGAAACTCTGTGTTGGTGTGTGATTTGTATTTTGGCTGATGACTGTGAATCAGTTGTTACACTTGGCTACGTGGTCACTGGAACCCGACCTCTGGACCTGATTTCGTGGCAGTAATTGTGGCCGGTTACATTGTACGAATTCTATGAATCTTTACTGATATTCGTTCAGCAGTGCATTTATTCTAACGCATGTCTTCTTATGGATGTGTTCTTACTTCGGTGGCCAACTTTTTTGTGAGCAGTTTAACCCCGGTAAATTATTATTTTGTGAACAGTCCCAGCTTTCTTTGCATGCAAAAGTTCGCTGCTGAAACGAATGTAAGATTTGAGGATGGTGTTTATGTCGGAATTGTACGTTCTTATAGATAGGTGTAAAATATTATTGTGTGTCGCACTAATTGTAGAATTTGCTGTTGTTGTAAAGATGCTTGTAACTTGCATGGTTCACTTAACGAAGCTGGGTTTGAAGACTATTTTATGTACATATTGTGTGTGCTTTTCATAAAAATGAACTAGAAATTTATTTAGTACTGCTTGGTGACTTGCATTTACATTCTTCATTTTGTTGAAATTGTCAGTTCTTTTAGTACTAGTGCTACTTCTATAACTGTTACTACTTCTACTTCAGCTGCTTTGTATTAGCTGGTGCATTTTTCTGGAGCTGTTTTTTGTTAAGTATGTTGCAGTGTCGGAAGTACAGAACAAGAAATATTATTAGACTGTGAACTCCTCGCGCGCATCATTTTTTTTGTGGCCTGGCGTCTGATTGAGACCCGTTTGATATTATGCTAATAGTGACTGGTGTCGAGGTTGTTATTGGAAATTGTCTGCCCAAAGTTCATAAAATATTTCTTGATTTTAGGAACTGAGAGGAAAAATTTCCAATAATGGTCGATGACGCTAGTGACCATTTGTCTTGTTATACCTTTTGGGGTCACGTGACGTCATCGGTCACATGACCATTTGACTCCCGACGGTCGACTTTCTATGGTTCGTCCATAGTGACCATGAGTTTATCTAGGACCGTTATGGAGATATGGCCGTTTGAATTTTTCCAGGAAGGCTCTTCCAGGAACAGAAGTCGGTCGTTGGTTGGTCGGTTGGTCGGTCGGTCCTCGATATTACACTGATCTTATATACTTCTCTTTGCTACGTTGGGAACGTAGCACGCGAGGAGTAAAAATAAGGTCAGGGAGCCAATATGCCAAAAGAGTGAGAATTGAAACACTCTACAGAGTGAAATTTTATACGTGTTTGGCACAGGTTGTTGTAATTTGGAGCACTTGTGTTCTAGTTTTATAACCCGCAGAAGTACAGTAATCTGTGACAATTTTTGGAATACTGTCACTTCCATGCATTTTAATAACTGAGCAGAATATTGAGAGGTCGAATGCTTTCAGTGTCCAAGCCTGCAGCAAAGCTGTTGATAATCTGTGGAAATTTCCTCTTTGTCATTGTTATACAAGATTTACAGTTACTATCATTACATTGTAACATATATGGCGTCTATTTAACATGTCGTATACATCAGAACTACTTGTTGAAAGAAGCGAGATGTTGGTGCAAACATAATTTATGTAAAATATGCATGCAGTGACAAGCTTTCAACGAACATTCTGACTTTTCCTTGGTGGGATTTTGGTTGATTTGATGGTTTGCATTTCACGTATTTGGTTTGATCTAACTGACCATTCCAGTCTAGTTTTTTTTGAAGTGATGCTGTGTAAGTTACGGCATACATCTGTACAGAAACAAGCGCAAAATAGCATGGTTATCTGGTGGTAATTTTGACAGTTGTTAAGTGTCATTTGTTGTTGTGATTCGTGTGATTTGTGTTTGTGTTGTTGGTGATGATCATTGTCTTAATCTGTGCATTGTTCACACTTCTCACTCCACAGAATTTTTTTTCAGGCTGTTTTCAGAATGTAGGACATTTTTCAGTTTATTGATCTTCTGTACATAAACAAAAAAGAACTTAAAAATTTACAAAACTGGGGCGGTATGCATAACAATTAGTTTGGACGTAAAGCCCACATCGCGAATAAATACTTCTAAACTAGAAAGTCACGTCCGACGGCATGCAAAACGATGTCGAAGCGAGCGACTAACTACTACCGACGTAGCTGACGTCGGGTAGTTTGACTCTGGAATTTCCTGGCTAAACGCACTCTGCCTTGGCCAGCCTGCAGCTAAAAATAGATATGGCTTGACTTGTCGTCTGCTGCAGTCTCGGGCGTGCTCGAGCCTAGTTACAGCTCCATGGGCTAAGTAAGAATGCACAATGCGAATAAATGAAATTTATCGAACGCTAAAAGTTTTATTTAGCAACTTTTAATACTGCAATTAGTTTCAATAGTGTAATTGATTTGCCAGAAGTCCTTTACGACGCATGACGCGATTGCAGCTTTTCCTTAGCGACGTTAGTTTACATTGACAATGACGGACTAAATATTTACGACAGGTCGCTGGAGCGACTGGCGTTAGTTCGGACGTAGGCGTCTGACTAGTGCCACGTCGTCGTTATGCATACCGACTTAGCACTACGTCCGACGTAATTTGATTTTAGTTTGGAAGTAAAGTTACGACGTTGTTATGCATACCGCCCCTGATGTTTATTTAGCTTCGTACAACTTTGGGTCTCACAAGTCACAAGGTTGGTCATCAGGTCATAAGGTCGTCAATCCCTTCGGCACATAACAAGATAAATGTCCTGTAAGTTTTTCTGCTGAAGGCCCTGGTGGGTTGTCATCTAAATTATTGCACCGTGGGTTATTGTGTTTAATTTTGCCATATTTTTTGGCCAATCTGCTTATTTTAGGACATTTAAAATTTTAGGATCCGTGGGAGGTCTGAGTGTTTGTTTCAGACATGCTGTGCAGTCAATGGCGTGTAATCTTTCATTGTTTTGATGTTTGTAATCGTCTCCCAGTTGCAGCAGTTTGTCGCTTGGTGGCTGGCTTTCCTTGCATTCACGCTGACTATACTTCAGCTTTGTACAGAGAGAGAGAGAGAGGATCGAATGTTATGCGTACAGTTAATCTTTTTAGTTATTAAATTATAACGTTTTCATTCAGTGTCGTCGATTTGCAGGCAGATTGTGGAAATTTTGAGTTACTGTTTTGACACTTAATCTGCTAGACTACAGAGGACAAATGTTGCTTGTTGATAGTTTGCATATGACATCGTTATCTCAGTTATGTGAATTGTAAATGTGACATATATGGAACTGACAGTACTGACTTACCATAGCTGTTAAATGAGTTCATGTTCCATTGACAGAAAGTTGTTTTCATTCTGAAGCTGACAGTCATTGGGAACAGAGAAGGTTAGAAAAGTGAACAAAAATTGTTTAGAAAGTTTCTTACCCCTGAGGGTTGACTTGTTAACGGCGACATGCAAAGACTGACACATCGAAAACAGCAAAAAATCATAAAAAGGTGATATCACCCACCATCACTCACAAACTGATGTTTTGTACACTTATAGAAAGTTAATCGCAAATGAACTGATGACTAACTTTGGCATTATCTTTAGTTTAATTATCAGAGTTTGCAATCATCTACTAGATAAGAAAAAATGATGATTTTAAATGGAAGTTAACACCAAAGTTAATCCAAACATTACCGGTTAACAGTAGACATTTTTAGAAAACCCTTAAGGGTAAGAAATTTTCTAAACATTTTTTTCAGTTCACTTTTCTAATCTTCTCTGCTGTTTCATTACAAAAGTAGTGTTTTTCCTGTTGAAGACACAGAGCCTTACATATTTCGTGGTAATGACCTTGACCTGTTGGGGTCACGTGACCATTGGACTCGGCATATGTGATTTACTATTGGTGGTCCATTGTAACCATGCGTCTAACTTGCACCGGTACGGCGATATGAAGCCTCAAAGTTGCATTTGCCCGTGTTAAAAGCCAAAAGTTCACTGCGCATGCTCCGTGTCACGTGACCTGTAGGCAGGGGGTCCAAAATGACCACATATTTGGAATTCCCAAGTCTACATTGCTTATTCACTATACAACTTTTATGAGGCTACGATGACGAGTAAGAGCCATTTGTAGGTGAAGATTTTATACATAGGCATGTTTTTGAAGGCGAAAGAGATGATTGTGCATGCTTCGGGTCACGTGAAAATGACAACATATTTGGAATTCCCGTGGCCATATTGCCTATTCACTATGCAACTTTTGTGGGGCTACGGCGACGATTAAGGATTGTTTATAGGTGAAAATTTTATACAGGAGCATATTTGGCCGAAAATTTCTGTTCGTTTTTGCGCCCAATTTTTGACTTTGGGGGGATTTTTCGGGGATTAAATATTAACTTTGAATTTTTGTACCCAAAAAGGTTTGACCCTTGCATGAGGCCGCGTCGTTTGAGCCATAGCGTGTAAAAATCTGCCAGGCCTGCCTGACCTGTAGGCGTGTCATTAAAAAAGTTGACCATAAACCATAAGAATTTTCGTTATATTTCACCCATTTGACGAGAAGCCCCCAATGGACTGATTTGCACGAAATTTCGCACAGGGGGTCATCTCGCTTACGTAATCACTTGTTTCAAATTTTGTGTCGATCAGTTCAAGGGTTTTGAATCAGCGAGGGGTCAAATTTTTACGCGCAAAAGCGGCTACTGCTTTCAGCGCATCTTAGCCATCGCAATTCTCTCTGACTATCCGTCCGTCTGTTACACGGGTGGATGTCAAAAATGGTGCAAGCTAGGATTATCAAATCTTGATCGTCAGCTGCCTGGAATACTCTGGTTTCAGGAACCGTAAAGCTTTTCCATAAATTCGAAGGGGGTCACCCCGAACGAGGGTACTAAATGAGAGAGGGTGGGCAAAATTTGCGATTTTTGTCCAATAAGTCGCTGTATCTCAGTAACGGTGCGAGATAGGGCATAGGTTACTCATTATCACTAATAGGAAGTCGTACACTGGTTCTCGATTGATGCCAAATTCAATGATTTTGAATGATCTTCAATGCCAAAAGGGGGTTTTATGGATTTTTTGGCGATTTCGGGCTGTGACACAAGTCTATATCATTCACAAGGTGGTGCCACGGTACTATCGTTATGCGATCTTGATAGAGAATTTGGTATTTGTATGTTAACTTAATGTAAACACCCCAATTTTTAGCTAAACTACTGAACCGGAACTGCTATAGGCTTTCACGTGTCTCATGAGCATTAGCTGAAATTTCTTGTGTCATTCTTCATCGACTTAGTCGGTCGCCATTAACACAGGGCTGCGCTACCATGCGCCTGTGATTTATTCTCAAATGAAGTGTTAACTATAGGGGCGACAGAAAAAACATGAGCTCGTGTATTGTATGTGTTGTGTTGTCTTGCTTTTGGATGGAATTATACCAGTTGCATTGTACATGAGTATTTGTGCTTCATGGTAGAAATTCTTTAGTGCTTACACTGGTGAAGCATGGTACATGTATGATGTTCCTGGCATTTACAGGCAAGATGTTAATATTCAATTCTGCAACAACTGCATGTTATTTTATTGTGAAAATTAGTGTAATGTTTGCTTGGAAGTATGTCGTGCATAGCGTGTGCAAAAATTTGTTGGTTGTGGTCTGCTGCCATTGTGATTGTGTGGAAATTTTTAAGATTTCTAACAGAACTCTGAACGAAATTGTTTAGACATCTTCACAGTTGTTTTTGCCCTTCTTGATAGTTTAATGAGCCATATTCAACTTTGTATCTGGAATCTATAGAGTGTAGTTTAGCAGGCAGTTTATTTTTATTTGTATGACTTTTTTAGCATTACGTTAAGCTTGAATTCGTACTCATTTTTTAGTGATGCCATGCCTGCTGTGGTCCCTGCTTCCTGCTAAGTCAATCATTGGTTATTTCATTACATGTGTCGTGGCATGGCGCCTAAATGGCGACGCCCAAATGTCCTGCTCAGTGTCCAATGGAAGAAAAAATAATGAACAAAGTTTACAAAGTTACATTGCTTCCATAATTTCTCCTCAGTTGTGCTGTCATGCAACAAAATAGTGTTTTAGCGCTATATAAGAACAAATCTGCTGGAACAAAAGGCTGCCTTCATGATTGTAATTGCATTATTATCAGTATTTTGAAATAACAGTTAAGACATCATCTTTACTTTCAAAGACCACGTATTTGCACATTCATAGTTCAATAGCACAGTCTGCTTTATGAATTTATGCATGTCAGTCACTTACTAAAATTCTGTAAAAAAAGATCAGCTGGAACAAGTTCATTGCTTGGTTCGGTTCTTCTTGTTACTATTTGCTTTAGCCACCTTGTAATTAGCCTGTCAGTTATTAACTCATTTTGTATATCACACTATAAGATATATTAGCGACATAGGTGTTTCATAAAGAAGATCCGCGTTTGTCTTTTTTCTAATTTATTCAAATAATGATCAATTTACACAAAATTTTTACCAGTTGTAGCTCAAGAAATACTAACTCTAAATAAATTTAACAAAATATGGCAGTTGATAAAATGTTAGTGCAATGTCCGCCCATACTACTGTAATCGGCAAATGTTTTCGCTTAGTCTTCCGTCCTAGGTGATTGGAAGATCTCAACTAATTGGGTACGTTCGGCCCCGGAAGATGGGCGGTTTTCCATGCTGGTAATGAGTTCGTGTTGGACGAATGGTTGCCGACGAAAGTTCTGCGTAGAATGACCGAAAAACGAGCACGAATACAGTTAATACAATGCCAAACAGTAGACTACGAAAATCGCTCTAGGCCTGGCTCTTGGCTAGAAGAGAAGCCATACTACAGCTTGCTTCGTCTAAGCCTAGCGGACGTTGGTTAGTGCTTGGACGAAAGATGGACGAAGGTTGCTTCGTTGATTTCCGTTGTTTTGAAAACGAAATCTCAGCACCGTCAGTCGACGTCGGCACAGGGCGTGCCCTTATTATAGATTGTTTTTTCTTTGATTTAATGGTCAAATGTGAGAGTAAGCGTTTCGCTTATATTAGATACAAGAAGAAGATAAAAGTAAGAGATATCTGGGACAGTGGCAGATGTAAGTATTCGATTTAATGTAATAATTCGAGTAGCTATTCGAGTAAAATTCGATTAACGTACGATAATCGATTATCAATCGTCGCAGCCCTACTTTTTGTTTACAACTTTCAGTATTCAATGGACAGTGAAACGAAGAATGTTTACATGCATTTCAGTTGTTTGCTGATTTTGGAATAGTTTTTTGGCACATTCTTTAGCGGTCAAATGTGAAGGTGGTGGCTAACGTTTAACTGACAGGTCACAAACAGCACATGCACAATGTGCGAAGTTTGCAGTGACTTGCTGTTACTGCTCGATTCTCGTAAGTCACTATGTCGTGATTAGAGATGTGCGGATTCTGGAATTTTGGGTCCGCGTGGGGGTTTGCAAAACTAAGCCGTCAGGCGTCAGCGTTTGCACGGCCAGCAACAGTGATAATTTTTTTAAAAATACTGAAATCCAGGGCCGGTCTTTAACAATGTGGCATGTGCAAAAACTGCAAATGCAATTGGAATTTTGTAGTATGGTTGATACTAGGGGACGAGTGAAGTTTACTGGGCGCCATAGGAATACACCTAACCCTAACGCTAAACCCTAACCTTAACCCTAACCCTATTGGTAGTTATACGGTCCATATGTGAAATAATAGGTGCAGTGTATTCCTATGGCGCCCAGTAAACTACACACTACCTGATAGTAGAAAATACGAACGTTGCGGTAAAGAAATTTGGTTTTCTCAGGGAGTGTCTGTGTCCGCGTTCGCAAAAAAAAACATCAAAAATTGCGTCCGCGACCGTTCCTGCAGAATGCTTGCGGGCACGCATCCTGCGTCTCCACAAGGATGCTTGTTTGATGCATGTCACTCAGTTGCGTAGTAACAATACATGCTTGCATAGCTCTCCAAACAACTTTAATGACAATTATTTGCAAATACATATTGTAGAGTCTTTTTCTTAGTTTTCTTACTTCAGCAGCAAGTTGGAGCAGTGTGTCTAAGGCAACTGACGGAATGGCGGCCCTGGTAAAAAGCGGATTCATAGCTGTGTAGATTTGCTGATGTTACGTCAGGGTTATGGCTAGGTTTAGGGATTGGGACAGCATTAGTTATTGCGATGTTCGCAGGTCTGCACATCTGCAGTGCACTTTACTGAATGGCTATAGCCTTTACTATTACTTTTACTTTTCAAGTCATTTCAGTTACTGAAGTAGTCACACAGTTGCAAACAATAGACATGTTTTTTTTATAATTTTAATAGCAGATGTTGCAAAGCAGATTGGTGCCATACACATCACAGCAGCTGGACCAGAACAATCTGCTGGATGAAGATTGACAGCAAAACATTACTATTGAATACTTCAAGTGACTACTGAAGACATTTTTGTTGTTTTGATGCCACAGCACATAGTGACTTTTTGTTTAAATTAAGTCCACAATCCACATGCTTAGTTACTTACTTATAGCCACGTTTTATAGTTGATTTTTGTGTGTTTTATTATCAAACAAATCATGTTATTTCGGATGTTATTTGTTGAAAATAGTAAGTAAAATGTAAGAATTTATTCTGTGAGTGCTTATGAAGATTGTTGTACTTGTTTTTGAAATACATTTCAGTTAATTTTGTACTGAGTTGCAAAGCGGACTAAAGTAATACGCACTTTATGTGAGCAGATGATGCACGGATGGGCGAGAAAGGTGGCATGCAGCTCAACAAGGCAGAAATTATTGCTTTTGTCATCTATATCCAATTATGGGCTCAGAGGTTGGTGTTTTATGGTTTCTGAATTCACAGCTTTCATTCAAGTAGAGGGGTGTGTTTGAGTATTGTCTGTTATATGTTTAATGTTTTGTATTTGTCGTTGAATTACTCAAGTAATGCAAAATTTAGATGTGTGTTTGCATTAGATATATTTTTACTGAATTTTTGCAGTCATTTTGGTCACGACTGATGAGTGTGGTGTGCAGACACACAGACACAAAAAAAGTCGAGCTATTAGCCACGTTTAATGCGTGACATGTTTTTTCTCTTCCATGTTTTTATTTACTTTGTTAGCTCAGGCTGAGTAGCAGTTACTTTCTCGACACTTCTGTAAGGTTTGCTTAGACCTAGTCTATCCTGTATCATGTTTGTGTAACTGTATGAAGTGTAACTTTGAACTTTTTTCAATTAGGTGAAAGTTAGTAAAGTAATAGTAAACGTATATGTAGC
>Ga0209671_1001098_pt1 | contig 21417 bp, 17 predicted proteins | sample WorMetHERISLAND2_2_FD_187401 | JGI IMG/M metagenome (GOLD analysis project Ga0209671, IMG submission 187401) | Marine gutless worms symbiont microbial communities from Max Planck institute for Marine Microbiology, Germany - Olavius geniculatus... | ecosystem: Host-associated > Annelida >... | reverse complement strand
GCGCCAATCGAGAGCCAGTGTACGACTTCCTATTAGTGATTAATAGTAACCTAGCCCCTATCTCGCACCGTTATTGAGATACAGCGCTTTATTGGCTAAAAATCGCAATTTTTTCCAACCCCCTCTCATTTAGCGCCCTTGTTCGGGGTGACCCCCTCCGAATTTATGGTAATGCTTTACGGTTCCAGAAGCTAGAGTCTTCCAGGCAGCAAACGGTGAAGATTTGGTGATTTGGTTACTAGCTTGCACCGTTTTTGACTGATCCACCCGTGTGCCAAGACAGACGGACGGACAGAATTGCGATGGCTAAGACGCGCTGAAAGCAGTATAGCTGCTTTCGCGCGTAAAAATGACGAAGGCGATAAATCGTCCGTAAGTAGTACGATTTATTTATTGCTTTTATGTACTACAATGTAAATCTCTATTGTTCTGAAACGAAATGCACGAAAATCCTGCTCTTAAAAAAGTCATTATATATGGTAAGCTTATCAAGATTAAAGCATTTCATTTTCGTTTGTAAAACAGTGACCATAGTGTGCTTATTTTGACCGCTAGTGAAGACTTGTATCATGATATGAGAAACATAATTGAGTGCCTAACAATAATGACCTCTTGTGACCTTCAAAAATCATTACAACAATATGTCCATGTATTGTATTTATCAACTTCCTTGCTGTTTTATGCGATCGTTCTAACAGGATACAATTACAGGTCTTGCTCGTCCGCCCGTCTGTCTGTCTGTCTGTCTGTCTGTTCCATCCCATACGGACTCACCAAACTCGAAAACAAAGAGCACGTGAAAACAAAATTGGCGTAAACGTTCCTCAGGGCAAAAAAGAGTAAACGGAATGCCAATAAGGAGTTCAAAAGAATTGCCGGTGCGGGCAGCCGCACAATATGTTGGTAAAGGCATACATGTAAAATTTTTTTTGTTTTTTAAATAAAAGTTCACAAAAAAATTTTTACTGTTTTTTTAATTTTTAAAATGTTTTTTGGAATTTTTTTTCATTTTTTTGTTTTATTTTTAATGTTGCGTTTTTTGTTCTTATTCAAACATAAACGTACACAACTACAAATACTTCTCATGGGCAAATTGCGTTTAGCCCTTTTTTCGATCTGTACCATTATCACTGTTACATAATAACATTCAGTACACGTCGGTCTTTACTCTTGACAAATGGTAGGTTTTTGTTTTTAAACATATTATTGTGCTAATTTCTGCCAAATGTAGTTTGATTTTTTATGTATGTTTTTACGTTCTTTATAAAAGTGACAAAAACATGTTTTTACGTTTTTTTTTAAATTTGCAAATTAATGTTTTTAACATCTATGGTATTGGGTCGACACTTTTCTAGTTTTATGCGCTGCACAGTTTTCTATAGGTCTGCGAGTGTATGCACATGACAAACATTACAAACCAGCTTGGCTTTTGTAAGTTCACATAGCATGGCATGGTGTGGTGATTAGACAATAATCGAACTCTGAACGTCAACGAATGTAATCTTTACAACCGAACAATGATACAAAAACATAATTAAACTGAAAATGGTACCAAACAGGCACGACTACAACAAACATAACCCGCTGCTAGTTAGAGGTACATAAAACTGAATTAACGAATGAAGTGAATAATAATTATATAACGCAACGTTTGTAGTGTACCGCACAGCAACGTCAACAATAACTGCACGTTCAGCAGTCGACGGAAACAAAACGTCTCAATTCGAAGATAAACTTCAAGAACTGCCAATGTCCAATATGCGGTTGCACGTAAAATCAAAAATTCCGCAAATTATTACATTCTATATGTAACGGCCTAACTCCAACAATCGGCAGTTAATTCTTAACAACACAGTCAAGTTTCTGCTAAGTTTTTTTCTCAGGATATTACAGATTCTATGACATCAGCTGTGAGAAAGTGAACCGTCGTTTACATGCACGTAGACAAACCGACGTCTTGATAGCAGTGCAGTGAAACATCGTCAAATTGCTTTGTATCATTATCACACTTATCACCTTTTCTGTTAAGAAAAGAAAAATTAAATGTCCAACTGCAGGCAAGCTATAAGAAGTTCTTTTCTCAATTAAACACTCCATGAAATTCACGGATGCAACGAACGGCGTGAGAAACAAAAAAAACGTTCACTTATGACTATCAAACTATTTTCACTATTAAACTGCAGCAGCCATTACTCAATCAACTTTAACGTTCATAGTCATGAAGCCAGGCACGCCATTAACACTGGCTGTGCCCATATGCAATACGATATTAATAACATTAAGCACTGAATACTGAACCACGCCACGTGAAGGCAATACTGACGACTGACGAACAATACGGTATCTTAACATACAATAAACGTACCAATCAGGAACGAGTGAAGATGTCGCCACGCCTTGTGACAGCATGTATGCGGCCGTCCAATTACTTACGCATATACACGCCCAATGCACTGCACCTAATGTTTGGACGTTTCTGACATCTGATGACTTTGACCTTTAACCTTTTGCGCTAAAAATTGGCACATCAGTTACTTATATCCCGAGAAACGTTTGCGCCAAATGTGGTTTTTTTGCGCCTTTTTGTTTTCGAGCTGGAAGCCTGTACGGCACAGACAAACATACGGGCAACACCCATAATACGGCCTATCAAGACGGCCGCATAAGAAACATAAGATACTTTACACAACGTAAAAAACGCGGCTCCAAAACTGTCATTATTAAGTGACTCTGGCTGTTGAAATACTGTACAAATGACTGAGCTCAAATTAATTCAACGCAACGCAAGACCGTGTAATATATACAACTGCAGAAACAGTTAAGTCACCACCGATAACAACACATAATAACAGGCTCTACACCTATAGGCGAATTTATGGGGCCTCTAGCGAGTTAAGCCCCCTTGAAAGTAATAGCACATTTTAAAACAAAATAAATCATTAGGCCCATTAATTTTGGAGAAACAGAGAAAGCCAGATCTAGCGTAGAAATAAAAAAAAATATTTCTATGACAGGTAGGCTGTACACCCAGACGCACTCCCCTTGCACACTTGTAAATACGCCCCTGCGCGATATAACTCACTCAGCATCATCAGCCGCTAAAGTCAGAATAGGAGTGAACTGGGCCAAGTATTTAGAGGACACCCAATGAAGGACCCAGAACGAGGAACGACAAGCGCCTATAACGAGACATCACAAGAGCGAGACTGGGTGACGAAAGAACGGCGTATAACTGTAACGTGGCTTCGTAGTTTTTTAAATCTTACGTTACGTACAGCGAAGATCGATTATTATTATTACTAATATTATTATCTCCATTCTTCGGCTGACTGGGGTATGTGGGAATATCCAGCATTTCGAGATCTTGGGATTGTCTCAGAAACTAAGCGTAACACGTAGGCTAACCGCAGGCATGGAGTGCCACAAATACAGTCTTTCTACACATACATGTACGTCCACGTTCAATACTGATCGCATGCATTTCAGGAAGAAACACAGTCTAAGGCAAAAGTGGCATAAAACGCTTGCAAAAATACTGTTAAAGACAAGACAAGGTTACACTGAGAATTAAAAAAATTCTTGCAAATGTTTTATTTTCCATATAACTACAGCCTAACGTGGAGTAACTCAAAGAAACTGAACAAAAATCAAATGGAGTAGCTAATAAATTGACCCTCACTATAGACTAATAATTATAATATGACTACTATTATTTTGGTTCTTATTAAACCAAACGTCACAAGCTTCTTCTCTATCCGTTTACATAACACAGTAAAAAAACCACTGAATTCACTTTAAAAGTTGTGAAACATTCACCATGAATGATAGATGTGAGAGATGTACAGAGCCGAAGACTGAAGGTCAAAAAAGTCAAAGATCATACAATCAAAGTGCCACAGAAGTTGACATTAAAGCTCAATGTTAGTCACTGGAACGCTTAACACAATAACAACTTAGCCTTCTTAGACCGAATCACTGCTGCATTGGACGCAATCCACGACAAAACGCCATGCGTGACAACCATTGATGGCTGCATGATACAATATTATGCCACGGGCTTGCCACAATCCACAAGTTTACAATTGAATGTCATGTCACTTATATACATCAATGCTAGACAAGTTTTTCATTAACTCCAAGCACAATAATTGACTTGAAAGATAATAAAGTCTAAAAGAGCCTACAGCTGTCAAAATCCGTGTAGGATCCTACACAAAAAATAATGGAAAATTTTATCCCAATTCACACACACTATGAAATAGGCCTATTATTCTTATCGCAGATGGCGGCTATGACGTAGTTGTCTGTTTCGTCGATGAGATACAGTGAGTGAATGAGCTTAAGCGCCACCGCGTCGTTTTGTTGCATGACTTGTAAGACAACAAGTCGTGCAACAAATCGCCGCAGTGGAGTTGGGTGCTTTAATCCACGGGTTGGCTGTCGCCGTGTTGCCGTGTTGTCGTTAAGCAACTGGTCGTTGTGGGTTGGTAGACGGTAGAAGACGGAGTCAGTCTGGCAACACCGCGATCACGCTGGTCGGCGTCCTGATCACTCGGCAGACCTAGACCGCTGTCAGCACACTCCAACGACACGTTGTCGTCGTTGCTGTCGTCGTCGTCGCCCGGTGTGGTAGTTGTTGTAGTTGTACACGCCACGTTGCAGTTGTTGCCGCCGCGCAGCATCGCCAGCAACTGGTTGATCTGAACACCAACACACAGCGCCCTTCTGTGAATCAGCCGCGTACTAAATAACTTGCAAAATAACTTGGATTAATACTAACTTGAAAGTAAAAAAAACAAAGAAAATTTGTTTAAACGTTCCTCGGGGCATGAGTAAATGGTGTGTCTATTTTCAGTGTAAAATGTAAAAAGTCAGGGCGATAGTTAGAGATGCAGAGCTGTAGGCGGACAGCCGCATTACGTCGAGTCTGGACTGACACGTAGTTTTCTAGTTATAAGTACATACATGCTACGATGTTGTTTCGTTTGTTAGGCCTACTTTTTGCTGCCAATGATGCAGATTACTGAAACGAATTAGCTGATGTTGTTTTCTAGACCCGCACAACTTGATTTCAGGTCCCGCAGAGAGACGTACGCTGCAGACCCGAGCCTACAGGATCACAGCGTCGAGTCAGTCAAGTCGTAACGACGTCAACGTTCTGACTCAAAGAGACTGATGCAATTAGTGCAAGCGACATATATCACCCATGCAGTGTCCAGCCGAGCTTAGTATCCGCGTGGTTGAGTGAACAATGTTGTGACAGACAGGTGGTCTAACATACTCTATCTATATACCCCTCCACGCCACGCCACGCCGGTGTTCCATTATAGAATCGCCCCCTTGAAAAGTCTCCCCGGCCGACAATTTACCGGTAAAAAATCCGCACCGCTCGGGCGGATTTTTGCCGCTAAAATGTCGGCCGGGGAGACTTTTCTGGGCGGCGGGGATGATCCTATAATGAAACACCGGCTGCCAGTTAGTGTAGGCCTATATAGACCTACACCGTACGTCGTACGACCACTTGTCAGTTCAGCAGGTCAACCATCACGTTACTAGCCCTGACAAACTAATAGAGATCTATCACTTCACGTCACTCACTTAGTTTTACTGCGCTCACGCTACAAAGCACAGCAAGGAAATTCGCTTAACCGTGAACGCCAATAAATCACCGACGACAACTCACCGGACTACTGTAGGGCAGGACCCGCGGTTTGTTGCATCGTTGGACTACTTGACCTACCCATGGACTTCTCCAGTGTTAACAGCAGTCCATGACCCATGCCACGTGGGAACCCTTTGGACCACACAACTGCATGTCTGAGACCTGAGTGGGGTCACTTGCTGGCTATACAAGTGGGAGCAACAAGGTCAGAATCATGAATGAAACAAAAAACGTGTGTACTCAGAATTATTTAAAGCAATGCAGGACATCATTCTAATTCAATAACTTCCTATTTGTGACAGGGAGGCAACTTAAGCATCGGCCTTAACAACTTGTTAAAACTTTTTATTATCGTCAGCATGGGCCTGAATTGTATTTATACTGACCTTACACCTAGTGAATATTCATCACCGTTTCCAAAATATCAAAAAGTTAAAAAAAAAAACCTCCTCTTGGGGGCGCGTCCACCGCCCCACTTTTTCAGAGCTTCCGCGGCGTAGCACTGTCCACTCTATGATCATATTATGTCACTTTTCAACAGCCTTCTGCAATTGAAATGCACATGGCGAAACATTTCTTCATGCTCGGATTCCGGTGTAAAAGAATTGTTGACCGTGATCTTCCAGCCAGACACTATGTGCAGATTACTCCCTCGTCGTCAGCAAATGTGCCTCCGTGAATTCCAATTAACAGCCGAATTTGTGTAGATTATAGCAGCAGATGGTACTATACAGCGCCAGTGGTATTCACATCTGTATCAGGCTACAAACTTTCTGAACACCCGTCGTTACCAGTCAGTATCCTGTCAAACAGTCGTCTCCCATCTACTGATTAACTGGCTACCAGCAGCATATTGTGAGGACCTTATTAGCTGAACTGGATATTCTGGTTTTTCGTGTCCCCTGTATTAAGTTACAGCAGCCGGATACAGCGCATAGAATCACGTTATAGGCTACCTCGGTCTGTCGCGCGGCGTCGTCGGCCGAGACGTTGTTGAGCGGAGTGGTGAGTCGTGGGGCAGGCGCTAGGTGTCGCCTCTGACTGACAGGTGCTCGCAGCTCACACTCACTGCTGCTCTTAGCCGCACACGGTCCCACGTCACAGCGACGTCGACCAGTCGTAGATGACGTCAGTGTCGCAGTGCCCGAACTTCCTGTCGGTGACGTCACCAACCTCTACACAGGCCAGCACCAACCACACCACAATGTAAAGTAGTCTGGTCATTCGCAGTCCATAATATCAGACAGGATTTTGCCCAAAAGTGTTTCTTTCTGTGGGTGGGGCGGGGCAATACCCCAGTGCGTACCCGTCACGTACCTCACCTGAAAGCACTCATGGTCATGAGGAGGTGTTGGTACTCTCCGAAACATGTAAACGATTGAATGAATTAACTAATTTTTTTGATCCAAACTTAGTCACACTGGAATGGCGACCTTTGAGCAGTTAAGGCTCTGTCGCGAATCCTGCTCCCCAAAATCTCACCTTTATTCTTAACTGGCTTTTCCATTCTTGTCCTGGTTATCGGCACCATATAGATATCTATGTATAAATATACGCCAGATGGGCCAATCAATGGCGAGGACTATATTTAGCTGTATGTCAGCGATTAGCATATGCGCATTTACTACTTCTTGTTTGGCACATTTGTTTATAGTTGTCTCGTTTATTATTGCTAACGTAGCCATGCGAATTTGGCAGGTAACGGTTATAACTACTCCGTGGCGGCGATCGAGACAACTCGAGAGAAAACTGTCACAATCAAGACAGAGAGTATAGGCATGTGCTAAACACGCCGCCGATTGACACATTCGATCACTGACTGCGCATGTCACTTCTTCCGTTTCACTTCTATGATCGGCATGCACCCTGCTTTGTCCCGCAACAGTGTTCGCCTCCCCATCCCTCACCAGTGCTTCAGGGGACCGAATAAAACGCTGAATCTGAGCCGACGCAATCGCGGAATCTCCTCCCGAAAATCTTGGCTTATCATTTCTTGTGATCAGAGTGTTTAAGCTCCTGCCACTCAGCGTTCCGTGGTACATCCGGTCCTGACATCAAGTTTATATGCGCGACATTAACGCACTTTTAGTTGTAGGCTATGTGGTGACGGTTTAGTTTTAACATTTCACTTAATGCTGACAGCTATACATGGACTGTCTGCGCTAGGCAGCATGGACAAGGCAATAAATGCACATCTTCAATGAATTTATTACCTACTTCGTACTTTTATTGGCCGAAATACTTAATTACGAATAGGCGTGCGAAAAGACAGTATAATCCACATTTATGTCAAGTATAGATTTTCATTTCTATACATACACTGGACGTTTATTTTCGTAACGTCGTACGATGAACGCTGCAGCGAAGCCGTTACAAGTAATGGGATTTGCAGGTGTGAAACAAAAATACAATAGAAAAAAATGTAATGGAGTGTATGTATTTTTACCACTTTAGAATGTCGATTATTAATGTGCACTTCTAGTTACTGATTACTGCTGTGTATTTTAATTTTTATGGGCAGTTGTGCCATTTTGGCCCATCATATGCAAAGAACACTATGTTTTATTGAGTCTTAATCCGTTATGTACAATGTGCTGTGTATGTGTGTTCTTGAAATAAATAAATAAAACCGCTGCAACATAATAGGCTACAAGTTTTATGCAAGTTCGTATAGCGCCACGTTCTGCTATGTGAAAACTCGCTGTCAGGTAAACGGAGTCGTCTGTTTTCATGCAGTTTTATTGTATTTTACTGCGCACGTGCCAAGCACATAACTACTTTTAATTAACTTAAACGTTCAATTAAAAGCTGCTGATCGCGGTGTTCAATCCTGACTGCCGCAACGGACCATAGCTGTCTGCAGTACGGATACGGAGCTATAGTGCATCGCGCGGTGTGCCCGTTTACAGTCTACGCCACAGCTGTCGCTACAGTATTAATTTCGCCTCCCTACGGAGGGATGGCTAGGCTGAGTTGACCTGGATGGCTGAGACGGAGTATCTGCCCAAAGACAGTTGCCCATCAATGTACTAATCGGGGTCGGCGGGAGTAACTTTGCGTTACCACTACACGAAGCCCGCACATAGGCCCATTAGGCCTATACTCAGCATGAAATAATGATCCATTGACTGAGACTGGCAGATGACAAATCTGCTGTGAAACACAAGACGTAGACAAAGCAATGCAACAGCGCGCGCAAGCGTGCAACCTCATCAGCATGACATCAGCTCAATCGTCAGAAATGCTGCTTTCTGTCAAATCATGGAGCTGTGCTGATCGTCACTCAACGACACAGTGCCATATAGCACACACTATGGCTCAGTATGATGACGTCGTCGATGACGACGACGACGCCCGTCTGCCTGCACACAACCCTAAACTTATACCGGAGCTATTTGGCGAGGCGGATGATTGAAAAAAAATAACAAAATGAGAAAACCTCACCATATGAAAAAAGCACCGGCATAAGTTAAAAAGCGTTTCTGCTATAGGTAGTCTACGGCCCACTTTCCACATTTCAAAATACGCCCTATGGTCATGCATGCATAAATGCCCAGTTACTGCCCACTCTCACGGCCAAAAGCTTGTGGGTCACTGGCGATTGTTGCAACTATATAGAATAAAATCAACTTTTGTACCTCGGCGTCATGACCCCATAACTGGATCCCGGATGAGCAAGAAGAAAAGGAAGGGAAAAGGAAAAAGAGGAAATTGCATAATAGAAAAGGTCAGAAGAAAGGAGAGGAAGAAAAAAGAAGAAGAGAAAAAAGCAGAATGGAAAGAGAAGGGACAGTTGTCCGGGCTTGTCCCCAGAGTCAATTTTCTGAAATCGGCGTCTACACATTGCATGCACCGGGCATCCGCTACTGTTATCAACAATTCCCGACCCAGTCACATAGCACCATCTCTTATCATCACGCTCTCTCTCTCATCAAGCCTTCTTTCACGTGTCCTCTGCTTCACTTCACACTAACAAGCCACTGTGCATTCTCGGTCTCTCAGACATAATGCTCATATTCCATCCAATTCATCTATAGCCGATCTGACTTTTCTCTCTTTCTTTCCGCTCATCGCTTCGTCTGTCAGTTCCGTTCAACGTTCACCCGGCGCCGTGCATGCATGCTATCCGTCATGCTATCATCTATGCATGATAACCCTGGTCCACCCATGTCATGCTACATTCCACGCAGACACGGCCGACCAACCCTTCCACATACCAGTTTCACGTGTTCTTCCCTCAGACTGCCCATGCCCAACTGCTGAGATAAAACATGATGAAAAAATTTTGACATGCCTTCTAAAAAGTTAAGGAGTATAGCCAGTTTCTCTACTGCATGCATCCAAACAGAAAAAGCAATTGTAAAAGCTTTTAAAACTGCAAGCTCACTGGCTGCAGTGTCGGCTAAAGAGTCGACCTGCAGAAACCGAGAATGAGTACTGAACACGAACATGGAGTGCATTCGAAGATTTTAGTGCCTTTACAAAAACAATTGACTGGCAACAGCCAAAGGAGAATGGCGTCAACGTATGGCGACTGTGGCCTGGCCCATATACATCCACCAGGATGAGGGCTGAACGAAAGTCTAAAGACTAACGAACCTGCTGTCATCATCGCAAGTGTGTGTTCAAGAATCACGACGAAGACGCATATTTCTCATTCAAGCACCCGGCCACACTGCCGCTGTTTCAACAGTAGACACTGTGGACAGTTCGCCATCTGTCAGTCATATGACCGCTACGTCATCACGCACGGGGCAGGTGCGCGTTACCATGGCAGCAAACAAACAGCAGCGTCCATGAGGAGTCAGTACTTACGTGCGCTGGCCGGCCACGGCGAACCCTGCAAGTGCTCGGTAAACACTCAAAACAAGACCTTTGCTTTCACCATTATTAATCAGTCACAAATTCTTCCTAAGGCAAGTTCATCACGCATGCACCCACACTGTTCAGTGTTCAGTGTTCAATGTACATAGACCCCCCCCCATATCCAGAAAAAGAGAGAAGAGTCAATTGAGGTTTATTATTTACTGCCATGCTGCTTCAAGTTTTACTGCTGCTTGAAGCCTGAGATAAATCAGTGCAAAGAATGCGTCGCTTCTACTTCAAAAACTACGATATCGCGTTTCAGTGAAACACGTTACACTTTTGCCCGTCTTTAAACACCGATCAGCTCTGCATCATCATGGACACTGCATCCTGAATAACCACAGAAAGAATCAGAAGATTCAAATTTTAAACAGTTATCATTTTACCTTACGATTCCTGCGATAACTTGTGCCGATGCGCGGCGCCAATAGAAAACAATTCAGTATGGCAGAGTTGCGTACAAAAATATAGACGCACAAATTCTGTGGTCCTAGTGCGTATTTAGCCTACACATGCAGCCGGTATGCAGCGGTGAATAAACGACGCAGTCCGTGTAACTTTCTTGCAGTTCTTTGTCCAGAATGAGCTGTTGTCAGTTCGATTTCGTCAACCGTCCAGTCGTTGTGCACACAAGGCTTAACTATGGCTGAGTATAGCTGAAAATCCTCTGATCAAGTCTTCAATGGCGCTCGTTCACAGAGTGATGGGCAGATAAGCACGCATATACAGTTCCACTGTTCCACGCCGGTGAAAGAAAATACGCACATTTCCCTGAAACCTGACAACACAGCGGCCGCCGGCGCATTTTACACGGACCAAGGATTAAGCTTCCGTTCGCTGCAGCTGCCGCGTCGCTTTCTTTTGATGTGCCTTTCCTCACCTGCACGTTTTATAGCTCCCTGAACTGAAAACCAGCCATGACGTTTCTGTCGCCGGTAACCTGAAGAATGACCGCATTGACCGGGCTATGGACGAAAACCGAAAACAAAACAAAAATTACTAAAACAGAATGTACACACGCGACCAAGTATAAGATTGAAAATGGCAAATAAAAATATTTTAAAAAACATCAAATATTACGAAGCAACAGATTCTGTATTATAAAGTTCTGTCTTCCATTTCTGCTTCTGATGTCTAATAGCACGATTTGCAGTATAGCTGTAACACTGGCACAAAAACTGAAGACTCCAGGCTATTGATGGGTCATGGGTTTTGGGGGGGGGGTATCTGCCGGGTTCTCAACCCTGAACGCCGCTCCGCGACGCAACAGAAGGCAGAAAACACCGACGACTATAGGCACGCATACACCGTTACCTTACGTCTCAGCCGATAAAACGTTGCAGTAAAAATCCGCCAAGCTGTAACATTGCGTCGGCACGTGGGCAAAGAGAAATCTAAGACGATCGGACAGACGGGCTGCAGCGGCGGCAATGTTGACATGATAATTACGGCAAATGGTGCGTATAACGCGTGACGTACGAGACGAGTTGATGCGAATGAACGAGCAACGAGCTAAGGTTAATAGCGCCGTGCACGCTATCAGGACTTAATCAATCACAGTCTTTCACAGCCCCAGCGTCATAGCCCAGCACCGGCCGAATCACTCCATGGGCGTCGCGTAGTCGCCCCCACGGCCAAATGCATGCGGTTCGACGCCATCGGCGTATGAATGCTCTCAAGATTTTTTTTGCAACCGTAAAATGAGCCATTTATGCATATCGGCGTCTGGTTCAACCAAAAATTCCAGTCGTCATTTTGAGCACCGAAAACGAACAGGAAAAAAATACGAGTGTGTAACACGAATGTGTCACTGGGCAAGTAAACAGTGAACAGTTTCAGCTTCAAACTGTACAGAAAAGAAATCGTGCAGCGACGTTTGGTACATTTCGAAACTGACACGTTTGAGCACTTTTGTCACTTGCACAATGGCACGTTTGGGGAAAGCTTACAGCAACCCCAACCACGTAGAAAAAAAGAAGAACAGGGGAGAGAAGAAAGAAATAAGGAGACAAAGGGGACCGTAGGAAAGAAAGTCGCCCCCACACATACGTCTATGTAGACAGCGATGCATGGTTCCATGTTCCAGCCATCAGCTGCCAGGCAGACCGCTCACTGCTCAGCCCCAGCCATTGAATTAATTGCTCCATAAACAGCGCGCGTGAATGTCGACACAGGTCACGGGTAATTTAGCGTATAAACCAAACGACTACGCAGCTACAAAGTTGCTGCCGGTAGGCCTGCCTACCTGCTGGCTTCAGACGTACAAACAGCCGGAAATTGGAAAGAGCAAACACGCAAAATGCCGACAACAGTCATGCGAATATAATAAAGCGCACAATGTCAACAAAGCTGAAGACAGATAACTGAGTCGCCGTCAGTCGCTATACGGGTCCACACTGGGGCTAACGGCCGTAGTATAACAGCAAGTTTGATTTACAAGGAAGAAGATGCTGAATAAAAGTTCCCGTTTGATCTCAAATCGAATTTAAGGTTGAGAAGAATAGAGCTGACCTTATTAATTTGGGTTTGACTAGAATCAACCTTGTAAACGGTCGGCCTTTTTTTAATGTTGGACCTTTTGACAACGATGATCCCCATCAACCACAGATATCGGCGGCTGCGACTATTGGCAATGTTTTACAGAACTAACAGTTATCACAATGCAGAATGTTTCGGCATGCCATTTTCTGATATGCTTTATCATTTTCTACTATCTAACCATATCAGAAAACACCCAAATGACACCAGCCAATAGCCACCTAATAACTCAATTGATCATTCAGATAAACACGACGGCAAAGAAAACAAGCCCTACCCGTCACCATGTCAACACGTACAGGGTGGTCCTGAAAGTAATCACCAGCCGTCATAGCAATCAATCTCCGCCAACTTCAAAAGTACCCGTAATGAAAAGTCCAAACGAAATTTATACTGCAGACGGGCGCATTATTGATTCTGTGATGTGCTCTTGCTATCTGAACTACCAAGTTCTCTATACATTAGTCGTTTATTCAACTTTATCATATGCTTACCTTGTATCATTTTTACTGCAATTATGTGCTGCCTCTTGACGTATTGATTGATTTGACTGACATAATAGTAACATTGCAGAACTGTAACAGGACAGCGGGTAATGTTAGTGCATTTACTGTCAGAGTAGGGGTAGTCGTGCAACCCATAACAGGTGCCCTCTGTCTGAGTCACCATCTCCACCAGTCTGCAAGCCAATCTGTCTGCGTCTGCATCTGGCTATGTTGGAAGGCTGTAGCGGCTTGATATTAAATTGAGCTTCAATTAAGCGTCGACATGCGTGTGGTCATCCGTCTACAAGCCGGCCGCGTGCAGATACAGCGGCATGACTGGAACGCACATGCAAGCACGGGCCCTGCGTTGACCTACCAATGATCCACCTATACTACCCAATGCACTGACCGGCAGCCAATCTAGATGATGTGCCTCAGTGGCGGTGCTACATTAAAAGTTACCGGAGGGGAGGACTAGGACAAGAGATCAAGACGCCCACTAAGGGCATGGGAGAGCGTCGTGAATTCCTAGCAGGGTCCAGAGGCAGCCAAAATCCAACCAATTTTAAGCGCCTGCAGGGAAATAGTCCCATAAACCGCCGTTGTGCATTAATTCTGTTCTCTAATGAAACAACTTTCAAAACGTACACGTCTATTAGTGCATTTTAAATTAGTCAATTCAAACCAGCTTTAGTACGCATTTAGCTGAGAAAAAAATGGGAAGGGGTTTGGCCGACATTTGTGGGCATCAGCCGCTTAGCCCCCACAGTATAGCGCCACCAGTGCATAGCATGTTGCGAATGATGACTGCGCGGCGAATGATCAATTAACTCCTACGGGACCTGATCTGATCCACAGACTTGATCTTCGTCCATAGAAACTAGCATCCGTGAAGATTATCCACCCAATCAGAGAAGTAGCCAGCTGGATATTTAAAGTCTGCACTGTTTGACCAATTAAACTGCATATAATCCGTCATATAATATTGACGAGTAGCAAGCGTAGTCTATACCGGAAATCAGTCAGATAATTAGCGAATGCAATAACTAAAACAGCAAGTATGCTAATGTGCTATATGCTGCAACTCTAATCTTCAAGCAAACCGCTGAGCACAGAAGTCACGAAATGCCGAAAATGCACAAAGTGGCAGGGAATGAGAAAAGCATCATGGTTTAAAAAAACTACCATAGGTTAGCTGTATATGCCAAACTGCTCATGCAATAAGCCAACACAAAATGGTAAACACAAAATGGTAACTCCGCTGGGGTGAACACAGCTGGAGAAGTTTCTCTCCACGGGGGTGGGGGCAATCTCCAGAGCTTTACTCCTCGTCTCCACCGAACTGATCAGATAGAATGTCAAAGCTGTCAGAGCACGTGTCACGTTGAAAAGGCTTTCTAGACGTGACCCTCGTGAGGCGAGGGACTTAATTCCACCGAACACTGTGCAACGCTGGCGGGAATCTGCGGGATACCCCTCAATGACGTCATCGATGACTCATCACTCATGCCAGTCTCCGCAGGCAATCGCACAGGCGTCAACCATCGCTGAAAGCGACCTCAATTGCGCCTAGGAATATCGTTAAGTCATTGCACGATTGGCATAGCCATAGAGGGGGCAGGTGCCCCCCAGGAGCCCTAGGAGACAGTTACTCAAAATAGTGCCAAAAATGCACCAAAAGACGTAATTTTCACACAGAAAATCCAAAAACTTTCTGAGGTGGAGGCGCAGCCTCTTCCCCAGACCCTTTCCCCGTGGGGAGGGGACACCCCTCCCATACCCCGCCCTTCGAGTGTCCCCACTACAACTAGATTCTGGCTACTCCACTTTGAAGTCCACATTACAGTTTTACAGCCAGTTTACAGCTACCACGCAGAAAACGCGAAGCTCGTCAAGCGACTCAAGTAGATACCGCAAGTAGAAACTGTTGCAGCAAAACGTTGCAACGAAGACAGCATGCATCATGTATAACTGAAATGAGTCTACTTCGGCAAAAAGCGCGACTGCGCGACTGGTACTTTTGGCCACGCGATATCGCCCCATATCAATTTTTTGGCTCCGCAGATACATTCACTGCGTTCTAGTGGAAGTTTTGAGCAATAATGCATCGTTACTTGGGAGGCCTAATGGTGTGCATTATGGCAGATAACATCACCCAAGTCATTCACTGCACCACAGCAACTATAGTCACTAGTCGTGCTGTCCGATGATGCGCCACAAGATGATCGTCCTATCACTATCAGCTACGAGGCGTTCCGACAGACAGACTCAGTCTATACTGAGTGACTGTCGTGGGAGTTTTGCCACCAGCGCTAGATTATACACCTTAACCTTTTACACATCCACAGCTGCGGCGATCGACAACAACTATTATAGTACGTATAGTCTTTTTCTATTGCTGCATAAGCATCCAGCACGTGCTCAACAAACAACTTACTTACTTACTTACGAGGAAATGATACACTGCGCTGCATGTCTGTGGTCTGTCTGTATCCCGGTCTGCTACTCTGCTATACCTTTTATGGTGAATTACCCACTGGACAGAGTCAGCTTTGCCGAGACAGGGCACAAGACTTAATATAGACGCTCTCATTCACTAATTCGGCCAACTCCAAGCTGCGTATATAATCGCCAGCGCAAAAAGAGTTAACGGAGCGCGATGAGAGTAAAAGATCTTGATACAGTGTACGGCTGTGGTACGGCGTGCAGTACAGGGCGGACGTCCCAGGACGCGCTGGACGACGCCAGTCGAGCCAAGCACTGGACGAGCTATCAGAGATTAAATTAGTGGTTATCAGACAGACCGAATCAGCGTGCACGCCCCGGTGACAAGCCAACTCGACACCAAGCACAGTGGGTGGCGCAGGCCTCGACGCAACACTGGGCCTAGCTAGTACTGCGCCCTGGGAGTCCGTCCAGACAGACCTTCCGTGAAGGCTAAGTCCAAACGCCGCTTTACTTTGACTTCTCGACACGTTCTGGCTTCGTTACAAACTTACAAAGGCCTTCGGATTTTTACGGGATTGGGCGCACAACGTGTTGTTGCAGCAGACGTAAGTGGAATAAGGGCTTAAGCTTAAGCGTGGTCGGTCAGCGGACTTCTTCTCCTAGCGTATGCTGACAGCGGACTGGGCGGCGGCTATTATCAACGGCTACATGCTCGGTCAGTTTGAGTTCTCGTCAAGAGTTCGTCCAACAATACAGACCAACCAGCAAAGGCAAACACCGCTTCACGACGCCGCCACCGGCGAATTAATCCATATTAACCCTTGACTGATATACGGCAGCTCCGCGCCGCGCCGGCAAATGGACAGTCGGCTGTGCATGCGCGTTGATACACAGTGGGTGGCAGACTCGTGCATAATTTTCTACCGTCCGATGACGGACGTCATGCACGCGACAACGTTGTCAATATTTCACGGTAGATGATCGTAGGTTACTGCCCTATAGTTGTAATCTGGAATAATTCTGTCGGCAAGTGCAAGCCTAGGTCAATAAGTGCAAGTGATCATTCACTCAGACTCCTAACTTTCACTAGGCTGCAGTTCGAATGTCACCGCGGGTCGGGTTATCTGCAAGCAGCAACTTTGAGCAAGTTGCTAACCTATTCTGTGGTCACTTCTCATGTCAACTCAGCCTCCTACCCGCAGCGGGATAGGACATGAGCAGCACTGGCTGTGGCTGATTGGGGCTGTGGTATACCTGCTCCTGCACCGCGGGTCCAATTGTTCGCTGACCAGAGCAATGGATGGCCACATAATGCGCTGCGGTATCATTAGCTCATGTCAGTCAGCTGCCACTTTCGAGGTTGTAAACTGCTTCCGACTCATTAAGCAGCGCTATATCAAGTACCGGACATTACATTTACTCTTTACGAAATCTTTTGTAGGCCTATTACAAAAGGCCCGTCAAACATGAGGCGCAAGGGCGGACCAAAAACCTGATGCCTGCGTCGTCGTAACGGGTTAACATTAGTTCAGCATCAGATGACAAACAGAGGCAGCAGCGTCTGAATTAATGGCTGGGAGAGCGGCGGAGATCTCACAAAGGGCGATGAGAGTAAACATGCGGCTGATAACTACAGCAAACACACACGACGCTAAGCCACGACAAACTGACCACCCAGCACTGACCAAGATGACGGACAGAGCAACAGGTCAAAGGTGACTCGTTGGAATTGGTCCACGGAGATGACCACAGAGCGTGCCTAGCGTACACAGCACTGCGTGGCCCTCTGCCAGACCGTGCTAGACCGTGACATGGCAGCGCTGAATTCGCACGACACGACCAGTAGAAGAACGCACAGAATCGCACGGCTGGGAAATGCAAGACCTGGAAAATGAGACCTGGCCACACCAGGAGGTTGCAAAAGGTTGCAAAGAACGACGAAGCCTGAACGAAACTAACCAGCTGATAGTGGAATTAGCGAATTACGCCTGCAGAGGTGACGTTTCGGCGAGTTCTGTACAGCAGTTTCAGCTGTCGACATCAAGTCGCCGGAATGCGTGACAGTCTTTTGCAAACGTTTTGTAGCACAAACATTTCTGCAAATGTTTTATACGCGCATGCTACATGTAAACTGAAACGCGAAACGTTTGCGCAATATTTTAGCAAATATTTTTCTTATACATGTAACCGCGACCTCACATACCGCATCCGGGGAGGTCCCGGAGAGGCTCTATCTAGACTAATGGAAGGAATGCCTTCTAACCAGGTTGCTATAATTATAATAATACGTTCGACTGTTGACACAGCAGTCAGCTCAAGTCAATAAATTATTACGTGAATTATTACGTGCGCATCCCCCATTACGAGGCCGCATTATACGCACCGCATGCCGTCCGTCCGTCTGTGCGTCCCTCGTTCCTGCTCACAACTTGAAAATGCAGGCTCTGGAATGCTCGAAACAGAACCTTACTGATCATCTGTCACATTTGACAATTATGACTGATGATGATTAAACAGCGAATATCGGCGGTTTGCCCGCTATTAAATTATGGACTCGTTGAATGCATAATAAACCTCCGTTATCATTATTTATATTCCAGTGGCATAGCCAAGGGAGGCCCAGCCCCCCAATCCTCCAGACAAAACATAACCATACATTTAAACTGCACTAAAATGGCCGATTTGGTCTGTTTAAAATAAAATAAAAATAATTTAAAATAATTAAAATCGTTGCCACCAGATCTCATTTTTAAAGCTAAAATGCACCAAATTCGATTTCGGCTAGAGCTCTGCCTCAGACCACGCTGGGGGAGCTCACAGCGCTCCCCCAGACCTCTTAGTTGGATTATAGGGGGTCCTACTTCTAAGGGAGAGGAGGGGAAGAAGGGAGGACAAGGGAAGAGAGGGAAAGGGAAGAGATAAAAGAGGGAAGGGATAAATTGGGGAAGGGAAGGAAAGGAAGAGAGACGAGCCCCCCAATTGAAATTTTTTGCTACGCCACTGTTATATTCCACTAAGCAACAAACGTTATGCGAGTATAACACATTATTTAATACGAGTATGGATTGCAACGTCTGGTTTCTGACTTTTTTCTCAATCCTGAATCTCACGATTAGCGGCGTTTAAATACCGGAATTTCTGGATTGTGACAAAATGTTCTGTTGGACTAATTAACACAATAAAATAATATTTATAGGTCTCATCTAACAAAATATTTCATGCACTCCAGAGAACTTAATTAAGTTGCGTTTTGATAAATCATCAGTCAATATCGCATTGTCACTCTCGTCAATTTCGCGTGACGACCAGGGTCAAAATTTACAACGAAAGACGACGCTGAAATGTGTACCATATAGCCTACAGATATTCATCGTTAAACGTTCCTCGTCATTTTAATCGTCATGTCATGTTCGGCAATAATGATCCGACCAACTCGCTTTCTGTCTCTGACTATATATACCGACGTCAGACTGTTAATGTGAATTTCACTATCACATGCAGTGTCTTCCAAGAACTGACTGTTTAAAATATTTCTCTGGTGATTTACTGCACTCCTGACAGCTGACGTCCAGGCTGATACAAGGAAACGTCATCATCCAATATGTCACGGAAAGATCTAATATTTCCAATAATTCTACTAGGCTATATTCATGCAGCCGTCCAGACCACGGGCAGACAGCGCGCGCACTAGGGCGCCACCTGACGACGGACTGCTGAACGACGCCGAGTTATTATTTCATCGAGATAATGAGCACTATATGTCAGTCTGGGCGCCGAGCGACCGGCAAAATACGACCGCAAAATGTCAGATAAGAAACGGCAGAGGCGGCAAATAGCAGCATGGACTGATGAGAGATAAAGACCATAGATACTCTACCCAATCAGTGCACAGCGGTGTGATTTTCATTTTAATTTAAATTTATTCAGCTTTACTTTGAAAGCATAATTTATCGTGCTAGTTTTCGTTCTTATAGCCAGACTAAAACACAAACATGCAAGTAATACTAGCACGTCATACTACAGCTGTAGAACTTTTTTTCGTTTTAGTGTGCTTTTCGTTTTCGTTTCCGATAACGAAAATCGCACTGCGGCCGAAAATTTATCGTTCATGTAGGCCTACAACAGATAAGGGCCTAAGCAAGCCCACAGGTATTGCGTTGCTGTTTACTTTATTCTATGGCCATTAAATCCTGAAATAAATAACCTGTTTGATATTTGTTTCACGCTGTCAATGATGAAAGTTGTCGCTTGGCTGTGAACCGCGAATACAAACATGTTTTCACACCTGACTTCATGAAGCTGGCAGGAACTCCGGCCGGCAGATTAACGTTCATTCGGTGTTTGGCTAAACAATGATCCTTCCATATCCACGCTATGGGCAAATAAACGAATGCGTAGATAAGGAGTTTTACTGAAAGTTGACATTATAGTGCCTGTTCTTGATCAATTATGCTAAGTTTAAAGACAGATATGGCGGCTCATTCGTTCTTACTCTCCAATAGAGGCGCAATCTAGAAAAGGCTCGTCAAACGACTGAAATGCAACTGACCGAGAACGTCTGTAGCTGGGGCGGTGTCCGGTGCAGTCGACCGGTCGTGTTATTCGGAGTCGACACGTAGACATGACACAGCTCGGCCGTGCAATCATCCGCTCCACTGTGTTCAGCTGGGGAGGACATCATCCTTGACGGTGACTGGAGGGTCGTGGACTTCCACGGCGCTGAGCCGTCCCACGGATCCTGCACGATGTTGCGCACGATCTGGAACTCCGGATCACAGCTGGTGGAGCCGCGCCGGTGACGGTCAGTGCTGCTGGTGTCAGTGGTCCAGCCGACGTCGACGATGGGCGGCAGTGACTTGGTGTCGTCCAGCGGACAGGCGCCAGGCCGGGGCTGCACCTGATCAGCTCCACCCGTAGCCAGCACGGCCAACTGACGACGTCGCACGCAGATGATTGCCATTAACAGCACCAGGATCAGCATCGCCGCACCTGCAGTTCACAACAGTTCAAGGTGTCTACAGCTCTTAGTCCACAGGGGGTACAGCTCACTAGTCCGAAGGGGCAATGGTCCGAAGTGTGAAGGTTAGGGATATAGGGTTAGGGTTAAAAGTAAGGTCGAAAATATGGATAAATTGCGTATTTGGTTTTGACGGACCGAGTTATTGCCATTTTGCAGTGCCGCCTGCATTGTGTTGTTATGCGGCTACCTGTTCACGAAGTCCTTTCTGATTTTTTCCTGCTGAATCCATCTAAACCTTATCACTAATGGACCTGAATGCCGGACATTCTACCCCCCGGACATTCTTCCCCCCGGTCATAACTCCCCCTTTTACAGTGCGACGTGGCGGAGCTCATCGGCGGTTTTTCATTACGTCTGCAATCGTAGCTCTAGTAGTTATAATAGAACAACTTTGCCGG
>Ga0209671_1001096_pt1 | contig 21428 bp, 16 predicted proteins | sample WorMetHERISLAND2_2_FD_187401 | JGI IMG/M metagenome (GOLD analysis project Ga0209671, IMG submission 187401) | Marine gutless worms symbiont microbial communities from Max Planck institute for Marine Microbiology, Germany - Olavius geniculatus... | ecosystem: Host-associated > Annelida >... | reverse complement strand
AGCTAGGGCCTCCAATACCGACGCTGTTCAGCAATACCGGTATTTCGGTATTCAAGAAAGGCAATACCGTTATATCGGTATTGATACTGTATTTCGTTCAATGACGCTGTTAACGAGAACATTTTAATCTGACTGGCAGAAGACAGGCAATAAGCAGTTGTAAATATTAACTCCATAGTGTATCCTTTATTATGGAAATACTACTTGACTTATATATCCGTAATGAAGTCACTTAATGATTTATCTGACGTTAAGTGTTCGAAGAAAGTTAGTGACTGACGTACGAAAACATAGGCCTAATGTGTTAGTGTTATCTCCCAGCGACGAGCACAGCTCAGAGCACAGAATCCCTCAGCTGCGAATGCTCTTTCTGCTTCTACGGACGTTGCTTTGAGGGTCATTAAGTAGGCCTAGGTAGTCAAATGCAAGCTTACTATTGGCGCAAAATGACTGTGACTCAGTGACCCTTGCTGTTCGCGGCCTCTCTCACTAGACGGATGTTGGTTAGTCAGGCGACACTGCAACTTCATCCAGCATTCTAAGTTCCCAACCGCCAACGCGTCCTTAGCAGCATGCAACGCAGTCTGCACTCTTGAGTACAGCCTACATGATGCACGGACGGCGACTCGTAGGCCTACGTCGTACAGCAGTACGCCTACTTTCACCCGCTAAACAAAAGATCACAGATTGCACAGCTGATGACTTCTAGAATTGCCGATACTGAAAACTACCAACGGTACTGAACAGTGCAATACAGTATCAATACCGATGCCATTTAGACCGCTATCCCGGTATGAGATACATTTGAACACATAGAAAGCAATGACTGGAGATGCAAAGAGTAATACGGAACGATGATCCAGCACCGATAAGGCCAGAAAATGTCACACTGCTGTCTGATATTCTCTGCTGCCTTTGCGTGAAACCAACGCTTGGCCAAACATGCCAAACATATCTAAGTCCACCTCTGCTGTGAAAAAAAGAAAATCACAGACTTCTACATTCAGTTCAGTTAAATGCAACGCACAAATGAAAAAAAAACAATACTGTCCATATTCAAATACTACACGCTGACAACTTTATTCAACCAGAAGCTATCAGAGATCTCAAACCTCTGCTGAGAATCAGGTTGCCTGCGACTTGGCGATTGCAGCAGAGCTAATAATGCATCTCGGGTATTCTCGCATTTCCAAAAATTTCATCCGAGTTATCGTGAAAAAATTCCCGACTCTGAATTCAGCAACATTCTCCACCCCTGAATAAAAATCACCAAAATCCATCCATAACTTGCTGAAGTACTCTGTAAAGTGTAGGCTTACACCCTAGTTCTTCACGGAAAAGTATTCCGGATAATAATCCGAGTCGCCACCAAAATTTGACCACTTCCATTCTGGGCCATACCCCGCCCTCCACAAAATTTCACCGAAATCTGCTCACAATTTTTACGCACAACGGCAGGTACTTCTAAAGCGCGTCTTAGCCATTGCGCTTCTGTCTATCTGTCACACGGGCAGATCAGTCAAAAGCGGTGCAAGCTAGGATCACCAAATCTTCACCATCGGCTGCGTGGGAGACTATAGTTTCAGGATCCATAAAGCTTTTTCACAAATTCGAAAAGCTCTGAGCGAGGGTGGTAAATGAGAGAGGGGTGGGAAAATTTGCGATTTTAAGCCCTCTAGCGAGTGCAAAAGAAACATTGTTGCTAAAATAAGTGAGCTTTAGACTTTCTCCACACTGGGCTTTCAAACATACACTGCTGTTGCATGTTCCCCTTTGTGCTAGCTGGGCTTCTCTTGTTGATTAATCCAACCAACAGAGTCAAAAACATTACCCTTTTCTTTGATTTGGCAGAAGTAATCGCAGCAGGACTAAAGTATGAAACATTCAAAAACATATGCCACATTAATGCAAAAACACAAACTTACCACCAAACGGAACGCAAAAACCTGACTACTCGAAACTATCATCAACAAGTAAGCAATACGAAATCAGCATGACCACTTCCAGCACTGGGAAATTCCCAGACATTTCCACAAAACTTCAAAGTATTCTTAGCCACATTGCGACTACACGTCATGAAGACATAATAAGGCCTAAAAATTCATGTGCTTCAAGTTATAATGTGGCAACAAAATAGGGAACGAAGAGAGAACAATTGTTCCTTTTCAAAAATTTCTATTTCATGTACATCCGTGTAATATTGCACAACAGCTTGTAAAAGTCAAAGTGGCACACTGAATAGTACTCATGAAAACCAAAGTAAAAATACTGCAACATAACTGACCAGCTGCAAACAATTTTGTTTCAGGAAAAAACCTTTAAAGCAAACGAAAACAAACTTCACTTAAAAAAGTGCAATAAAAGTTTAAGAAATGGAGGTTTTCAGGGAAGGATGGCAACAGGAAACACCTGAATTTCTTTTACCCCTGATGAAATGTAACAGCAGCTATAGCAACAAGCCATAACAGAAACAACGATGCAATGTGATGCAGCAAAACTACGCTATCAAAAGTATTATGCTGTTACTATAGTAACAGATACGGATGTTGTCCCAGACATGAATTCTACACTGTAGTTCTCCCTGACAAGATATTTCCCGAAAAAAAACAACTTTTGGCCAATTCCGTGCTAACTTTTCCTCCAAGACAGATGTCAGATTCCCTTTCCCAACATTTCCCAGTTCTGTAGAAAAGTGGTCATCCCTTGCAAAGTCGTCAAAGGTCAAAAATAAAGCAGAATCAGCTGAGATGTAACAACTGTCAAATAGTTTGAATCACAAGTCCTTTCAGCGTTTCTTCTGGCGAATTTTCCCCAGCGACCGGTAATTCATTGGTATCGGCCTCTGCTTCTTTCTTCCAACCTAAACCAACGACAGTAGGTAACGTTAAACAAAATGAGGCGACATTTTTAAACTAAAAGCAATTGAACAATAAACACCTCAAACTGAAAAGATAATGTTGAGGGAGAATTTTGCAAATCTAACTAACTTTCCCTGAAATTTTCAGGCAAATCTGTAAATCTGGTCCTGTGACCTTAAAATTCAGTATGGTTCTAGAATTTGTAGACTGTTGAGTTGGCTGTCGTTCATGCAAAATTTCATCAAGCTAAGTGCAGCGGTTCATGAGTAATTGTGGTTCACAAGAAAAAAAATCAGCCAGAAACAATATTATCATTGCTACCAATAGTAATGGAAAACATAAGCAAAACAGATACTAATACCGTTTACACAATCGAGCAAACATTGATCTAGCTCGACAAGCTATGGTAATTAGCATGCTAATTAGGAGGGTAAGCGATTGGTAATTGGAAGGCATATATAGCACGTGATCAGCTGTGGGCTAAACGTAGGCCTACATTTGAGCCAGGGGGTGGGGTTCCATCAGGACAGCTTGATGTTTGCTCGATGTCTGCTTGATCATGTAAACGGGGTATAACTGAGACACCCAACAAATACTGCGTCGAGGAGAAAAGTGTGAATGGTTGCCGCTATCACAAAATAGGACTTACTCAACTTAAGAATCAACGGTAAATGAAGACCTGGCTAGCAATGATATACCTGCTGCCACTCGGGTGAGTCCGGGTCCGGATCTGCATTTGGACTTGTTCTGTTCTGTGCACCTTCATTATCCATAGATGGTGTGCCATCTACAATGCACATTCCGTTATTCCAAAATAACCCAAACTTCTGACACATTTTTGAGCAAAACTTGAGAATCTGCTATTTCGACATATTTGTTAATGGTTATGACTGCACTAAATTTACAACATAGAAAAATAAGATAGATGCAGATCTCCAATAATGTAAGTCCAGAAAACATTCGAAAAGCAAATTGAAAAATTCTTACGAAAAACTGAAGAAATAAAAGTTGTCAGAAAAAAGTTAAGAAGAACTCTGCATCCTGAGACTAATTAAGATTGGTAGCTGTTAAACTTTCTTATTTACGTACTTACTAAGTCTTATTTATTGCGTAGATCATGCTGAACCTCTCTATGATGCCAAAATGATGATGACGAAAACCTAAAAATCGCTGTAATTCCAGTTGCAATAAAACAAAAAAGTACATATAAGAATAAGAAGAAAAAAAATGATTTCTGTATATTTGTGTATAATATCACGCAACAGCTAACAATAATCAAAGTGACTCACTGAATAGCACCCATGAGAATTGAAGTAAAAATAGCCCGATGCCACATAGCAGACCAGATGCAAACAGTTTTGTTTCAGCAAAAACTTTCAAAACAAAAAATGCATTGCACTGAAATTGATTTGATGGGGGTGCAATACCAATTTTAGGAATGGACAGCAACTGGAAGTAAAGGATTATCATACAACTGACGCTGACGATGAATACACACCTCTGCGCGAACATGGAGTGGTCATCTCGGCGAAAGTGTCGAGCGAGTCAGCGCCGAATCTATTAACGACACTCGCCAATGTGGAATGGTTACTGGCCGACTTGGCACGGCGAGCCTTCCGGCCGTCCATCAGCACAGAACGTGGCACGTTTCCGGTCCAAGGTGACGGCGGTGTGGCGCTGGTTGCAGTAGAACAAGGGACATTGGTCGAAGCTGCTGCTGCTGCAGCTGCACTGGCCGGTCTCTTCATCCCACCATCACTGGAGCTGCGCCCTAACGATGACAGCGACGTTGACGATCTGTAACAAGTCCAAAGTAATTCAAATGAAAAAAGCAGAATTGCTAAACTATGCTCCACCTGATGAACCTGGGGCAGCTCGATAATTCAAAGATTCAATAATCTGAAAATTTGATAGCACGGGGGTTCGATAGTCCAAAAGTTTATGGTTCTTTGCTATAAACTTCTACGCGTTGACTCAATCTCCACATTTCCTCTTGACTAAAAGCAGGGTTACGGTTAGGGTTAGAGTTAGTGAAAATGATTGTTGCAGTACACACCTTCACTTCAGTCTATCAAACCTTTGGATTAAAGATACACAACCGTGGTAGATCATGCAATTGCATGTTGCTGCTTGGGTTCGACCAACCAAATCTCCGCTTCCAATGCGGGTTACAGGCCACCATCTAATGCAGTGTAACATTAAATCCCACAAATGTAGCTGCATATCAAATAGCATCAAAAGCTGTCGAATAGTTCAAGCAGAGCACAAATGTGACAGATGACGGACCACGTTACGAAGCAATGCATAGCAATAGCCATAAATTGCTAGCACCGCAAAAAGCGATTCTGCCTTCACAGTCAACCTAACACAGTCATACTGTCAGACGGGACGTGGGACCACCAAGCAGTCGAACTGATGCACGAGTCGAGCTCACGATTCAGAGACAACTTACCTCTTCCAGCGACGGTCAGTGGCTCTACAACAGGGAAATCAAATCTCTTACCACAGCACTTTTACCACCGAGAAAAAGTAGCTGTGGTCTATATGCTTAAACTAAAATATCCGTATTTTGTATTACTTCTGCTATTGGCTCTATGCTGGTAGAATAACAATACTAAATGCTCACTGCCACAGTGATATTGCACAGCTGCCAACCTGGTTTTTGACTGTTTGCTTGGCTAAAAAATAGCACCCCAGTTACTGCTGTCCTGTGAAATGCTCACACTAAATTTGGTTTTTCTACACGTCATCATTTTCATGTTATGAACCTGTACAGAACAGACAGACGGATGAACAGGCCAGACCTGATGTGCAGCCTATTACGACAACCACAAAATAATGAGATTTCCATAGCACCATTAGGCCGTGATTTCAGACATGCAGATGGCAGGTCATGCCAGTTAGTCTATGTTAATACCAACTAAATGCAGCAAAATTAACCAAATTTACCAAGTATCGTGTGGTATATGAACTGAAAAATTTGGAGTGAAAATATTCGTGCATTACACGTATAATGTGACTTTCATGCTGGCATATTTTAATTTGGCTCAGCCTATGGATGTAACTGCAATTACAGTCACCTGTCTGCTGATGATCTTCTGCTATCCAGACAGTTTGCAGTAGCACCATTGGCGTCTGGATCGCCCATAGAGGTCGCTGAGACTTGGTCAGTACCACTACTGGGCAACGGCTGACTGACAATTGCACTGGCCGATGGTAGACCCTGCTCCGCACGGATCTTCTGGAGCAGCTTCAGCTCGTGACAGACAGCAAACCGGAGCATCAGAGGGTTGGCTGAGTACAGCGGATACTGCTTGACGATCAGCGCCGTCACCTGCTGGGTCAGCTGCGGATTCTCCTGCAGGATCCTCTCCATCTCCGCCAGATCCGCCATTCCAGAGCCGAGAGCCGCGGTGGCACCACCAGACTGCGGGACCACAGGTGGCAAAATTACTGGTGCCGCGGGATGCCCGCCTGTGATGTTGACATTACCGGCAACATTGGCTGATGGAAAAACCCCAGCTGCGGATCTATCCGAAGTCGAACTGGATGCCGTCGCTGCTTGCTTCGGCTGTGGGAAATTTGACAAAAATACTGAAGAAGGAGTGCCGATGAATGATGGCACATTACTGGCAGCAACACTAACGGCCGAAAAACTAGCTGTGGAGTTGACCGAACTAGACCACCTGACTGACTGCAGAGGCTGCTGTGAAGATGGCAAAAATCCCCGAAAACTGACCGCTGTACCATCCGATACACTACCAGTGACACTGCTTGGAAATCTGGGAATGGACTTCACTGGACTGGTGGCCATGGATCCTGGTGGCATCTGGCTGAGTGTGGAATTTGGCACATCGGTTGCAGGATTGATGGTGGAACGATCGAACATGGAATGTGCGCCATCTGAAATGGAGAACAACCAAAAGTGTTAAAGGGAGTCGACAAAAAAGGCTGTGTGGAACTGTGTACACAGTACTCCATGAGAAGCCATCCCAGAGTATCAACTGCCATATGTGATCACTCAATGTCACTTGCCACCCAACACGGGTGAATGGGTCCAAAATAACCCCAGTCAAGCATGATGATACTCGATTTACCTACCCCGAAATGATAAAATGCTCAGATGATTTTGGTGGTGCCGTAGCAAGATAGTTAACATGTCTACAGACAGTCGTCCATCCAAGCAGTAAAAACTTTGCCCAACAACGAGTCAAATCCACTGCCCAGTATTCATAAGTCCATTTCTAACCATTACGCCGCCAAGCTGCCAACAATTCCAGAGTAATCCAAATTCAGAAACCAACAAGGTGACTATTCCAGACAAATTCAAATTTCCAAGCTTCAGAATTTGGTCCTTTGTCACATAATTTCTATTTTCGTGGAATTATGTGGTTATGACTGTATTGCAACTTTCACAATTTAAAGTTACAACTTATGACTCACCGAACCGTAACCATACATTAGTACAACTGCTGAAACATGACACATCAGTAGCCCATTTAAGCTGATCCAATGTTATTTAAGCTTACGTTAATAACTACAGTATAACAAGAAATCTGAGCTAATACTCATGAGACGTGCGAGAGCCTATAGCAGTTCCTGTTTGCAAGTAATCTGGGTCTATCTCCATCCACTTCATCGCAAATCACTCTTTTGCAGCCAAAAATCACCAAAAAATCACTAAAAACCCTACTTTTAGAGCTCAAGGTCAATCAAGGTCATCGATGTTGACAATCGTAAAAAGCTCGCCGCCAGTGCTTTTTATGTTAAGCAGCATGTCTGTGCCTATCTGAAACCATTTTTATGCGCGAAAGCAGTTACTGCTTTCAGCACGTCTTAGACATCGCAATTCTGTCTGTCTGTCCGTGCGTCACACGGGTGGATCAGTCAAAAACGGTGCAAGCTAGGATCACCAAATCTTCATCGTCGGCTGCCTGGAAGACTCTAGTTTCAGGAATTGTAAAACTTTCCCATAAATTCGAAAGGGGTCACCCTGAACGAGGGCGTTAAATGAGAGAGGGGTGGGCAAAATTTGTGATTTTTAACCAATAAGTCACTGTATCTCAGTAACGGTGCGAGATAGGGCCTAGGTTACTATTAATCACTTATAGGAAGTTGTACACTGGCTCTCGATTGGCGCCGAATTCAACTACCATGAATGACCATGAATGCCAAAATAGGGGGTTTTATGGATTTTTTGGCGATTTCGGGTTGCGAAACACATCTATATCATTCACAAGGTGGTGCCACAGAACTATCGTTATGTGATCCAGATAGAGAATTTGGTATTTGTATATTAACTTAGCATGAACACCCCAATTTTCAGCTAAACTACTGAACCGGAACTGCTATAGGCTTTCGCGCGTCTCGTGAGCATTAGCTCAAATTTCTTGTCACGCTAGACAAGCCAACAGCAGATAAATAACCACTTTTTAGAGGAATACCCCTCTCTGACACCCATGTGCACAGGCCTCCTTGAACGTAAAGAGTCCGGACTTGGATTGCTAAAATCTACACTCAATGCTGAAAAATTCATACGCAGGTTGTCTTGGACTATCTCAAGCCATTTCAGCACAATTCATTCTTGAAATGCGGGTCGCAGACTGAAATTGCAAAAAATTCCCTAAAAAGCTTGCCGCCAGTGCTTGTCATGATAAGCAGCATGTATGTGCCTATCTGCAACCATTTTCACGTTAGACGAGCCAATAGCAGTAAAACAGCACCTTTTAAGAGGAGGTGCTTCTCTTTCAACCCCTCGTTCATGGGGACCCCCTTCATCCAGTGGCATGAAATTTTGCCACAAAATACTAGAAACTCTCGGCTATCATGTGGTGAAAACCAGAAGCTCTATCTCACCTAGTCTTGAAACGATACCAGGTCGTGACAGATGGACAGACAGAATTACCATATATTACCATATGCTATAGCTAGCTATGCTATAGCTAGCTATGCTAGCTCTCGCACGTAAAAATATGATATCAACACAAAAGCACAAACACATACGACGTAGATTTGACAAGTCATCCTGATTGGTGGCCGTGGGCATTTCCATGTTGTTGTCGTCATCATTGTCGCTCATGTAGACGTCATCCATGCTGAAGTCGTTGGGCCCGAAGGTTGAACTGGCGGCCAGCGGCTGTAAGCCAGTTCCGAGGTGATTCTGACAACCAGTTGCCAACCCGAGGTTATTCTGACGACCTCTGGGACTCAGGGTGGAGTTGGAAGTAATGCAGAGCCCCGGCGACGGAAGGCCAGACTGAGTCGCATGGCTAAGCCCTGCTCTCAAGCCAAGATGATTTTCACGACTGGTACTCATGATTCCGGTTCCGTGCGTGGAGCTGCATATGGAACTAACACCAAAGGATACGCCGTGCCGACCCGGTGACAGATGGACAGGATGAGCTGTGTGGCTGGTTGTATATCCTCCTCCCAAACCAAGGTGATTCTCATGACTGGTACTGGTACCCATGGTAGAGCAGGATACGGAAGTAATGTTGGCTCCACTGGAAGCCGTTTCTCGGAAGAATCCCGATGCCAATTTCTCCGACACCCCGATCGGTGAGGTTTCCGAGGTCAGTCCAGTGGGCTTACTTGGCAGCTTCGCAGTTTCTCCAGTCTACACGTACACCACAAGTCAAAACAACATAGCACCAAAGTTCTGTCTAAATCTCCGCCTATTTTGCCATGAATCTATTTTTTAAACAAAGTCTTCTGCTAGCACCATCTGTGGAAAATTTTCAAGGAAACACCATCCTCAAAAAAATAAAAATATCACCACGCACATGTCATATGTCACCGTCCTACCTTGTGAGACATAAATTTTACAAAAATTGTGACAAACAAAGCTCAGAAATGGCAAACCAGGTACATATTAACTGTAGAAATATGATCGCTGTAGACAGGCTATGCCAATTATGGCACTAAGCCCAGCTTCACTGGCAGGCTCGGACTTATCCTGCCCAATTTAACACACCAGATATCAATCAGTCTTTTGGGCGTAACAGCAACAGTAAGAGCAAAATGACAGTATTTATAGTGCTGATATGACACTGCCACTGCAAGTGTTCGCCCAGTTATCCGATAATTGCAGTACAAGCACCAGGCAGCTGCCAACCATTGGACCAAGCCAATCAGCTCGAGCTTCAGGTCCATCTGAACCGGCAGCAGCTACAGTACTACATCACCATCACCATTTATTACTACTCAGCCAGTGTCAGCGGAACACTCACAAAAGACGACAGATGACTGGACTGCGAAGTTGCCTGTACCACTTCTGCATTGTCAGCACTCTTGGACGAACAGCTGCTATGAGATTCTGTCGTATCCTGGTAAAAACATGGATAGTAATGCTACAATGAGTCTGCTCCCCAAAAAAACAGATTTATAGTTTTGCTGCTATATCGCTTACTGCATGCAAAAGACTTACATAGGCCAGAAAATGCCAAGCTACACCAAGTAAACTTTTTAAACACTGCAAGATCACACTAACAAATATCTATGTGAGCCAAGTATGTGATGTGTTCCACTTTTGTACACATCACCCTGTATATTTATATTCATTATTCAGCAGAATGCTAACGAGACTCGATTCGCTCGAGACTCGAAAAAAATTCTCGATCTCTAGAACTACATTTCTCAACCATCGAGAATTCCGAGAACCTGAACAGGACACAGTAGAGCCTTTACTTTGTCCAGCAGTGAGTCAACCGGACAGTTCACCAGTCAGTTGATGGTAACTGAGTTGGGCAATGGGCAAGATGAGGTTGGCGCCCCCCACCCTCAGCGCAGTGTGGAGTGTTTTATGGACTGAGCACACCGCCTGTTCTCAAAGCCGTTGACGTTCCTGTTTGATCTGAACTTAGATACAGCCACCAGAACTTGCTGCAGAGACTAATATTTATACATGTACTGTGTCAATCAAACAGTTCACACTGTAATCTCCCCATTGATCTCCAAAGCAATATACGTGACTCTTTCTGAGACTCTGGCGATTTATAAATCATTTACTTACTTACTTACGTTCTAACTTCATAAATTTAAATAGCTTAGAAGTCACTATGCCGAAGTATAAATTTATTCACAACATGTGGGTAACAATCACCATGAGGAGTGACATGCAGTCTCGTAGTTTCTTCACGCGTTGCGTGAGAACTCTCATCTCTGTGTTGATGCTTGACATCTCAGATGAACAACGCTTCTTCACTGCCTCACTGTCACAGCACAAATAACATCACATCAGTTTATCAGAATACAACCACAGTGACAGGGTGCACAACTGCATATGGAATACTGAAACTGCTTTTCCATAACATCTTATGTGTATTTTACAGGATATTCCCATTAGCATTCTGCCATCTCTTTCCAGACTGCTTAATTGAGTGGCTATCGAACAACATCAGTTCAAAAAGGAATAAAACCACGGCATGCATATGGAGAACACTGAGAGTGGTTCTCCATGATGATTTTCCAGATCCTTTTATGTGCATTTTACAAAATATTCCAAAACCATTTATGTTCATTTGCATTTTGCCATGTCTTTCCAGAACTGTTCAACTGAGCGGATGCTGGATATTGAACACTAAACCAATTACCTTGCATATAATGTAAGACTAACACATTTCAATACAGTTAACAATTATACCAAATTACAGGTAATACCAAGTACCACAGTACACAATGATAATATATGTGAAGGCCAAAAACAATATCAATCAAACATGTAATAGTTGTTTTGAAGACAAGACTTCTAAGGCAACGAGTTGCAGTGATACTGACAACTAAACTCAAGAAATAACAAGAAGCCCAGCTGTCGCTAAGGTGGGGCCAAACATACTGTTTGTGACTGACCTTGAAGGTCACCCACGATTGATGATTTTCATTTCATCTGAAAGGGCATATGCCACTTCCTAATAGTGACTGATTAGGAACCTAGGCCGTATCTTTCACCGTTTCTGAGATGAGCCCAGCTTTCTGTTGAAAAATGCACATTTTTCCTACCTCCCTTCATTCAACCACCAATTTGAAAATGTTCCCCTTGGAGTTAATGGCTGAAAATTTGTATGCCACAGTTCAAGACACATAGCTAAATATTCGTGTAAAAATTTTCCCCTGCACCCTGTCCGTTAGCTGCAGTACATCCATTATGGACGAACGGACAGACAGATGACATAAGGGCCAAACCTTTAAGCTTAGTTAGCTCACAGCTTAACGGTCGACCCAAAAAACACAAAAAAACACAAAAACAAAATGACTCTGGTAATTATGCTTGTGCATGTAAATATATTATAAAGCAGACATACTCAAAAGTGTTGACAGTCGTAAAACGAGCAAACATTATCGCGAGATCATCATAATCATTGTAAGCATTTGTCAGCTGAAATATAAACAAAATTAAATGAATGACATTAACACTTGACATATATACACTTATAAAACAAATTCTACTTGTACAAAATATAAAGTCCAAAAAAGTTCAATACCCGGTACAACAGTGCAAGTCAAAAAAACGTGGCACTAAATTCTTGACCGACTTCCTAAATTTTTCACTGACAGACTCGGCTGCTTTAATGGTACCGTAATCAAATTAAAAACAAAAATTAACAACTGTATGCAGTACGATAACATTACATTCTTGCCAGTGAAGTTATTGTTAGTCCTTGACCTTAACGACAAAAAATTTGCAGCCTTAACCTTCCAGAAAACTGGCCATGGCTTTGCCAATGTGGACTTCGCCTTGCACGGTTAGCTTTGGCTTTGACCATGCCACAAATTCAAGGCCAAAATCTAGACAAACTGGCCTGTAGCAGGCCTACAAACGTCACCTTTCAGTTCATCTTCACTAAATAAATATTTCAAGATCCACTTTCCGTACTTACAAGAAATGAGTACCTGCTTGCAATTCTATTTAAAAAGTGGGAGATCGTTACTTCATCTTTTATCTTCTGGCTTTGCACTGTGAGACGACATTGGCCTTGTCACTTTGGCCTTGGGTTTGACCATGTTTGACCATGACTGTTCTGCTTTGTTATAATAAAAATAATAATAGTGTCCAATATTTCACCCTCAAGAATTTAGTAAAAAATTAAAATAATAATAAACAAATTTGTACGGTAGTTTCTTGCTCAAGTCATCTGTGATCCGAGATCCATTGAGATTGACAACTCAGCATAACGACTAATTGATGTTAAATTGTGCAAACCTACCGTTCTGCAGTCTGTCATCGCTGTGCCTTTATCAGTCATCTCCGGACAGCACTGGACATCCGCATCCACGGTGCTCACACAAGGACATGGTGATGACGACGATGGTGTCACAAACTCCGTCTGGGTTCCATGACTGGACTGCAGTCCTGGAGAAGAAACTTCGGGGGTCTGGAAGGAAGACTCTTCGACGGGTCTTCCGCCAGTAACACCAGCATGATGCAGGGTGAATGAAGCGAAACGTGCGGAAAGATCGATGTCGGCAACAGCGCTGGAACCATCTGTCACATGCACACGAATTTACACAAATACAAAAGCTAAATCAAAAGTTCAAATCGCAGATGCTGACAGTCAACAGCACTCTCTCTCAGAGCTCTGCACCGATACAAGCAGTGCTCATCTCATCTCCGTTTTCATGGCCCTGAGCCAGCAGTGAGTGCAAACACAGCTCAGATATAAGGGCGGAGGGCCAGTTATCACCCGTAATACCACTGTAACCTTCCCGGCGGTTAGCCCAGTACCAAATTATACTGCCTGGTTACGTGTGAACAACTTGCCCAAAGCTGTGGACGAGGCGAGAATCAAACCAGTGACCTTTGCAATCACTAGCCCGATGCATTACCATTAGACTACCAAGCCAGCATTTTGTCGACTCCATAAAGGTCAGGTACACGCTAGAGCACTGCTAACTGAGTCAAACTCATCATGAAGAGTTCTTTACAGTCTTGGAAATGGCACCTGACCGGAATGAGCTAATGATACCATGACACAATGCGACTATCCATTGCCCGTATCAGCAAAATTTTGACCCAAAGAGCACCTGAGAGATAAGATACTGGTCACCAACTCAATCAACAACAATAGGCCTTCATCCTGTAGCCCATAAGCTACTACGTACTCATCTCCTATCCTGCTGAGGGTAGAAGACTGAGTTGACCCGAGAAAGCTATCGGTTAGCTTTTTTGGCCAGCTTGCTAAAAGTTGTTTGCAAATGATATACAGTGAGGATAGAACAGTAACTTGAAAGTTACAGTTCAACACAAGTTTACACAAACCTGCCTGTGGTCTAGTGCTCACGCACGTGGTAGTAAACAACATTGCCCAGAGTTGTTACATGATACCAGACCACATATGAATTGAACTAAACTTATGACCCTTTGATCAAGAATCCAATGCCTTAACCACCACAGCCATAGGGTTAAACATGCAAAACCCGGAATCCAGTTCCGCAGAGTTCATCACAGGCGTCTGTTCATGTTTTCGCAACTGATCCACGACGCCTCCGGGACTTTCTGGAACATATTGGGGCTGTGACCGGCCAGTCCCCTCAACCGGGAATGAGAAAGAAAACATGCAACACAAACAGTCATATAGTTATCATATGACTACATAGGTGACGTACGATTGACTTCAATGTTGTGCATGCTAGCTCGCAGCAGAAAGTCATCAAGTTCCGACTGCAATTGATCAGCATGCACATTTCCCACATGCACATTATGATCTGTGCATGAACATGCACACGAAACCATCACCACTAGTAAGCACGAAATAATAATGGCAGAGTAACAAGCATAATTATTTTAGCAGTGCAAACTGCAGGTAAAATTATCCTCATGCTAACCGGATTTAATAATATCTTGTATTTGTTGATGAAAGTTGTTACAACAAAAAGCTAAAAAGCCATACTGCTGCTAGATAACTGATAACCCGAAAATGTATTGGCAGTAAAAAGGGCGATGTTGAGACACTTTATGGAAAACTCATCACAGAGTTACAAAGCATCATCTACCATATGGAATCACAAACAGTTGCCTGCAACCTGACGCAGGTGAACGTGTCCCATCTTAACCTCAGCCATGTACGCCAGCACTCAATTTACTTACTCCTAAGGGACTGAAGAGTGACTTCATCTTGGTGTTGGTTATACAGTTTACCCATCTGCAGACAGTCACCCATCCAAGTAGTAACCATTTGACAGCTACGTGACCAGGAGTTGAACCCACTCTTTAGTCCAATGTTCTGTTACGGCACCTCGCTGCAAATGCTGAGTGGAATGGGTTCTGTTTTGTGTAGATGAGCAATATCGAGGATATTTTGGCATTATTTGCAACAACATTTACCGGTAAGCACACAGCGACAGCAAAAGAGAGAAAAGTAAGCATTAACAGAAAACAAAATCACTGCATGCAATGGTGAAAATTCCAGAGAACCAGAGCAGCTAGGAAAAGAAAATCTATGGAAGCCAACTGACTATTTGGTATTAGATGCAAAAAAATGTCAAAACAACAGCAAGAATAAAAAAAAATTTGAGCCGATTTTAAAATAGCTTTCTGTCAGTTTGCAGACATATTTTTTAGGTGAAATTCCTATAGCAAATGCCCAAGTTTTGTCTTGGTGTACCAGTAAACATCAAAATCAACAAACGTGTACTACTAAAAATCTGAAATTCGCACTGTGACACCATAATATATACCAGTGGCTATCTACTAGAGCACTAACGCACAACACTGTATGGATTGGTGAGCCGGTCAATGCTAGCCTACTGCTAAATTTTGCAACATCAAAGCCAAAAGGTCTTTTTTTCATTTTCAATATTTAAAAATTCGGAAAGTCAATATATGGTACAATAGAAAACTTTAAAAATATAAATTGCATACTTCAGGCCTTTGACAGTTTCAGAACTCTGCCATTTAGCAGACATTGCTTAGTTGACATAATGCCAATGTTTACTGCAAGACTGTATTGGACACATTTATAGACATCAAGTATACACGTAAACATTTTGACAAAAGTTTTGCACAGTCACATGCATATTGCACATAGTTATAGCAACCAGTAACATTGCCTACAGAGTACTTAATTCCCATTTTTTATCCATACCTGTGCTAGTGTGCCCCCTTACAAGAAAAGACAAAAATTTTGACACATATTTAGAATAACACCCACATGCCACTACTACACTAACACGCATGAAACAAAGAATGCAGATTGCAGAAACAAATACCCAGTTTACTTTTATACATATATCATAAGTAAGTAAGTAAAGTGTAAATTTATATTGTGCATACTCAGAAAGATCTCTAATGCACTTAATACATTTTTCCGTCAATATTTCGCAAAAAAAATGTATGACATGTCATCAGTTGACGTTTGAAAGTATCGAGACTCAGTGTGCCACACCAGTCACCTGCATGGCACCAAGTGAACAGAATTCTTACGTCACATTCCCAGCCACAGAGCGTCACCACCCTCTGGCAGGTACCAAATTATACCTCTTGGTGACAGAGACACCCAGGTGTGAAAAAGTTGCCCACAGTCATTCTTTGAAAATGGATCATCTAAGAGCCAAACCCACATGACCTATTAATTGTGAATCCACAGAGCAATCAAGCTGATGTTGTGCACCCTATAAAATAACTTTCATAACTAATATACTAATCAAATTTGCAAACTTCAAACTGGTAAGTATTTGAATAACAAAACTGTAATCTGGAACAAATATTTATTTATGCAAGTCTGCCACAAACAAGTACAAGGAGACAGTTTATGGAGCAACAAAGGCTGTAGCTAAGAAAGAAACTGACCTCCAACTTTAGGCAAAGTTGATCCTTCATTTCTACACTCCAGAGCTTGGCGCAGCTGCCTGCCCCTGCCGATGCCTGGTGACGATATCACCACATTGCTGCGCTGAGCCACTAATGAAAACAGCGGTGACACGAAAGAGGTTGCATACGAACTGGCAGCAGATTCCGTGGATGACCCCACACTAGACAAAATCGTAGCACCTTCGGCCACCGATGACGTCACACAGCCAGAAGTCTTTCGGTCCATTCTAGACACAGAAACAAGTCCCGTCTCAGAGACCCTGGCACTGTTAGTCTTCCCACTGCTTGCCTGAGACAAAGAAACTACTGAAGCTGCTTTGGGATGGTCAGGTAAATCTGCTTGTACAGTGGATGGTGTCGACACAGTGGAACTTTCGCCAGAAGGCGAAACAGGTGAAATCGATTTGCCACTGGTAGCGATAAGGTTTCTGTGCTCAGACAATGAAATTTCTATGAGACTGCTGTTGCTCGTTGAAGTACAGACAGAAGAAACTTTAACATCGTTCTTTTTCTCCTGACTTCTTGCAGACTGGCAGAAGTCGATGGAATTGAACTGGCGGTCGATTGTATCACAGTTGTTGGTAGGCTGATTGTCTTTCGCCTTGTCATTTAGCTCCGTCGTGACTCTGCTGCCACGCCAGCCTGATTTTGTCACCAAACTGGTGGGCACTTTTGGGGTACTGTTTACAACTGACCCCATGGACAGCTTCGATGTACCTCCGGATGCAGGGGCAGCACAATCCAGCTTCACCAACATCAGCGGCGGAGGGCAATCAGCTTTCGAACTAGCAGTGTTAGCACTCTTTGGACGAGCTGACTGCTTTGATTGTTTCGCACCATTTCCAGACGCAGAAACGATATGGTTTGGATGGATCTGCATTAATGGCGGAGGAGCGTCAGAAGCCTGCGGATAAACGTAAGGTGGTGCTGGAAGCGGATGCTGAATGGTAACCGGAAGATTGTCAAACAGTCTGGCGATGTAAGTTGGTGGCGGCTGCATGACAGGCATTCCTGGTGATACCGATGGATAAGACACCGGAACAAAGTACTGCGGTGCTGCAGTAAGATTCAATGGCGGCGTCGGCGGCATGTAAAATTGCTGCTGTGGAACACCGCTACTCACTGGCTGGCCAGTGAACCTGAATGTGCTCATTGTTCTGACAACAACAATAAACCAAGATAGTATAATACAGACAATACAGTGCGCAAGATGAATAACAACCAGTGATGTAGTTGAGTGCAGTTAGCATGAGTACAATCAACATTCATAAGCCAGGACAGAATGGGGCCACGCTAAACTAAGCATGTGAGGCTGGCGAGGCTTGCAAAGCGGTAGACCCCCAAGCCGCCGAAAATTCACCATATCCGCCAAAATTGTACTCGCCACCAAAAATCCGCCGTAAAAAAGCTCGGCTTAGCCAGATATCAGCTGAATTTTGATGAAGAATTAGCCGCCGAAAAAATTCCGGCTAAAATCTGACTAATAATTAAAAACTGTTGTAAAACATTTTGCATTATTTCACTTTCGTGGTATCCCCACAACAGAATGTCACCTTAGCATTGACTTTTACTTTTTAGTAGCTTTTAGCTTTAGCGAAATACCGTTACTTACTAATTAGTAAGGACAGTTATCTACTGTTACACAAATAAACAAACGAAACCGGAAGTTGACGTGCGATCGTGATGTCGGATAGAAAATATTATTGTCTGAATGATCTCAGATATCAGTCACCTGGTCATAGTACTGATTCAATGGTATGATTGTTTCCAGTATTCCTTCATTTTTTGGAATTAGCAGTGTCTTGTATAGAGTCTAGTCATTTCACTCAATCCTAAAAATTAGTTTCATTAAAGTATAATGAATTAATGACAGGTGATTTAGTTAAGTGTCATGGGAAGCAGTTTGGATGTAGAATGAAATGGTAACTGTTATTAATCTATATTAGTGGCATTGAAGTTGGGTAAACGCTTATCTTTTGACAGCTGTGAAATTCAATCCGTGTTATGGTGTGTCAGGTTGCTGTGGAAGTTGCAAATTATCTGACATCTATGCCCCCTGCCTGCGACGATGTGCTCCAGTTTTGGCAGCATAATGCTAGTCTCGGCCTGTACCCAGTTCTGCGCAAGCTGGCCCATCTACATCTGTCTGCTTCGGCATCTTCAGTGCCAGTAGAATGTATATTTTCGACAGCGGGGCTTGTTGCCAACAGCAAGCGATGTAGCTTATCTGCTGTGCTTTATCCATGACAATTACAAACTTACATTGTAACTGCTGAACTTTCTGCAACACATTTTTCATGTGACAGTTGTGACATTCGTTTTAGTGGCAGTTGTGTTTTGCTAAGCTAAGAAGAACCTCCACTCACTGTTCACACTGTTTTTGGTTTATAGAAATTCAGCATGTTTTCAAGCATTAGCACATTACTCTTATATATCAATCTTTATTCACCAAATAATAGTTTGGTAACAACAGACAGACACAGAAACATACAGAATAAAGAACTAGCAGTGTCTAGTAGTGTTGTTATGCACTTCAGCCAGATTTCTAGCCGAAAATGTTTTATGTCAGCCGCATTTTAGTCGCATTTTATAATTTACGCATAAATTTGGCTAATCCGGATATCAGCCGAAAATTTTGTACAGCCAGCCAAATTTCCCAAAAAATTCGGCTTGGGGGTCTACAAAGTGGCGACAGTTATACAGGTACTTTGCGGCAGCACCAGCAGCCGATACCTAGACAGCAGTTACCAGTATGTCAATAGCAGTCTTACTGCGGACAGACAGCAAGCATTGCTGAAGGTCTGTCTGGTAGAAAATACGACTGAGGTAAGACCAAAACAAAACTTGTAGTGTTGTTATGGTTATTGAAACTGGCACTAAAACCGTGGTTTTTTAGCAATATGGTAGTTGTTAAGCAAGTGTTATATAATTTGAGTGGTCTGCAATACTGTTACTCAATGCTATATGGGGAAGAAGATGGTCAAAAATAACATTTTTGCATTATACAATATGTGAATCGCCCCTAGGAAGGTGTATCCTTTCTGTTCAAGAACCACACTGATGAAGATAATTGACTGAATAGTAATTGTTGAATCTTGATGTGACTAAACATCACAGAAACATTCTGAAACTGGTTTTTTTCAGTTTTTTCAATGTATACATTTAAAATCAAATATGTGCAAACACAGATGTCAAGCTGATGATGAAGACTGATTATGGTGAACAACCGAACACTCAATAAACATGTAAATAGTTACTGAGTGACACTTTAATCTTGCTTACAGCATAGTAAGACAGCAATTTTTAAACGTTCTAGCAGCTATTGGACTGTTTTGTACTGTACTACTATTGTGTGAATAAAGCATGCAAAAGCAAACAAAAGTTGTATTTGCAAATATTTACAAAAAATCCTGAATTTCAAATTTCCATGACTTCTTGTGAACCCCGTAAATGGCTACAGAAATTTCAGAAAATTTGCCAGAAATTTCAGAAAATTTGCCAGAAATTTCAGAAAATTTGCCAGAAATTTCAGAAAATTTGCCAGAAATTTCAGAAAATTTGCCAGAAATTTCAGAAACTTTTTTCCATAAAATGGAACACTGCTGTTATAGGGCCGAATCAAAATTCAGAACTTCAAAAAATCATATGGGTTTGATGCACTCTAATCTAGGCCTATGCCCTGTAGACTACTCTCCATGCTGCAGTAATACTGAGTACTCAGTAGGCCCCTAGTACTAGGAATGTAGGCCCTAAGTGCAGATGCGAGTATAACTGAGTCAAACAAACGAGGTTGGCACTAATAATTTTATCTGATGCGATTCAACTTCACTGCCGATGTGACGACATCTATCCAGGTACCTCTACTGTGATTCCCTGATGGCTGCCGTCAGTGTAACAGTTTAGTGTGGCGCATGGCGGGGATTGCGGTACAACATTCACTGGCATCAACCGACATCGTGATTTATCAAGCTAGTGCCATTAGATAAGCGCCAATCCGATCCAAATTATGGAATCAGACTTCAGAATTAATGTACAATTAATGGTGAAATACTTCTCCATGTTTGAGGTTAATATAGTTTAACGTAAATTATGATATGTATTTACTTACTTACTTACTTTGTGCCGAATTCATTCGGGTCCATGTTTATCTGCGGCTGTCACAAATTTTAGTTGGCCCTTTCCTCGGTGTAGTACTTCCGGTTGTTGACGGTGTAGATTATGAATTATATTTCTCATTTTTCACTAATCACATGCATTTAAACTCACATCTTTCATAAATTTTTTTTTGTTTTCCAAGTGCAAAGGTAATAGAGGGTTGTTAGTTTGTTTTGGCAGTGATTATGGCTGATGTGTATTATGGTCCCGATGGGCCAAGTCCAAATGATATGCGATTTTCGAAACTATAACTACTGAACTGGAAAAGCTATAGGCTTTCGCGCGTCTCGTGAGCTTTGCTCAAATTTCTTGTTTTCCCTCACCTGAATACTAAAGCTAGCCCTAATCCCAAGCCTAACCCTAACCCTAACACTATCCCTAACGTTAGCATTGACATTAACAACTGACTGACCCTATGTTATGTTCAGAGCACATGACTGCTTGTGTTTGTTTACATATGTTGAGTAACGTGTTTATAAAATTGTAACATTACGGGAATTGACGTTAAAATGTGTTCATCATCATCATCATCATCGACAACTGTGGGCTCAATGCCCGTTGGTGTCTGACGCCATTCTTACTATCGCTGCCCACCGCTGCCTATCTAGGGC
>Ga0209671_1001091_pt1 | contig 21437 bp, 9 predicted proteins | sample WorMetHERISLAND2_2_FD_187401 | JGI IMG/M metagenome (GOLD analysis project Ga0209671, IMG submission 187401) | Marine gutless worms symbiont microbial communities from Max Planck institute for Marine Microbiology, Germany - Olavius geniculatus... | ecosystem: Host-associated > Annelida >... | reverse complement strand
GAAAAATATTATCGACAGCCATGCAATTGGCTGGAAAAAATGCAATGGCGCCATTTTCTTTTGTGCTAATTCTCACCGACGAAGAGCTATTTATTATGGCTAACAAAAAGTTCATAACAATAGTTTGATATACATGTAAATAACCGGCGCCATTTTTTTTTCTTACATGACAACAAATTGTTTCAAGAATACGACGATTGTTTCGTACAACTCAATAGTTAGATGCATGTTGCTTAAATGTTGTTAGGCCTAGTTGGCAAAAAATCGTTGCCTTGTTGGTTGCATTTCAATAACTTAACTTATCCTCTCTTGACAGCGTGTTCCGTGACTTTCGTCCTTGTAGCTTACCTAGCGTCGTTTCCGTTATCGCGTTGTAAAATGTCTGAGTGTTATCTTCTTCGTAATGCAATTAAATCATCAAGTGTCATACATTTTATTGAGTTAAATCTATAATTTGGTGCTTTTTCTCATGTTTTTTAAAGCTTTTGGGAAACTTTGTTTTTAGACCGCGGGATCTGCTTCCGAACGAACCTGACTTGTCCAAGATTTCAAGACTTGACTTTGCACCGTCCTCTAACAGACATTTGTCACGTTGGGTAGAAAAGCATCAATCGCCTGGACTGGACATGTCTACGGCAGCCGCCACGAGACAAATAGAAGACATTGCAGTTAGTAGCAAGCAAGTGGACAATGCAGTGGTAGGCCTAAAGTGGCTGGTGCTCGGTGAGTCTGTCGTCGACAAGCGCTTATCGTCCTCTGCCGGATGGTTAGCGGACGAGCTGTCCAACGATGCGGTTTATTCCCTGCTGCAGCTGTTCACCGAGTGATAGAAAAACAAATTAACTTCAAAGCTACACAGTCAAGTCAGTCGCTTGTGCTCGTCTTGTCGTCAGCTTCGTCGATGTTGCAAGATACTCGTAGGTTTGTAGGCCTATTTATAAATTTGAACGAGCTAAGCTCACCATACACCCGTATAGCATTTATCTTGAACTTTTGGAAATTTTTTCCGCTATAGCCTCTAGTACGTTCGTGAAGTGACGGGAGACAGAACCACATTATTAGCCGGAACTTTTTTGAACAGGTATTTGAAAGTTTTCATTAACACAGCTGCTATTATTCACATAATATCTTTTGCTTTTGTTTACGACGTGGGAAATATAATTATTCAAAAGTGAACAATTTAATTTAAATGAAAAAAAAATTGTAGAAAAAATGTTTCAGAAGTGTATGCAGGCCTATTTAATCTGAATGCAGTGATTTTTGAAAGATTATATTTTACAAAATAGGCTTACTGTAGAGACGCACGTAAGGTGTGGTGGGATATTTAATAATTTCGTTATTGCAAGTTTTCCACAGAATGTGTCGGTGAAGGCGAAGATAATGGACAAATTTAAAGTTTGGCATGTTTTTATGAGTTACGGCTTATTGGGTGCAGTAGCCTGTTTGAGTGCCAATATGACTGACTACATCAGTAGAATATCGGTGCCTATAAAGACGTACAATTACTTTTCACCATGCTTTTCACATTAGTTATGTGTACTACACCGCGCTGCAATGTGCTGACCTCTGGCGAATCGAGCCAAAGTATAGCACTAACTTGAAAACAACGTACGAGAGTCGAGAGCTGCTTGATCTCGGTCGGTTAGGCTGTGGAAATCTAGACATAGCGTCTATAGCTCTATTTTTATTAACAGGTTTAATTAATAATCATATGTCACATTGCTGTTGTTTAGCGTAAAACAGAATACAGAATCGTTAGCGTACTGCACGTTTGTCTGTGATTTTGTACTGTAGCAATTTTTATTTCATTTCGATGAAATTTCGCACAGCTCGTACCCGGTCGTATACGTATAGACTTAATTGCGGTCGGAAAAGTAGCTTAAGAATGAATTCGTCAAGAGTCAAAATCCAGTGACCTCTTCCTTTACTTTTGTCTAAATTTAAACTTTGTTTATGTATTTTCAACGAAAATGTCAAACACTACAGCAATGACGTTTGTAAAAGAACGTGAAGCGATTGTAGCGGTTGACAACTCAGACAGTCGACGAGTTTCGAACTAGAAGCCGTACTTTGTGCCCTTGCTTTAGTTAAAATACTGTACCACTATTTTTCCCAGAAGACAAAAAAATGGGAATTAATTCATTTTGTTGCTAATGACAAAAGCTTTTCATTTTCATTTTCAAAGTAGGCTCAACTGTGTCAATGAACTTGAGGCGTAAAAATTCCTACGTTTCTAGCGAGTTTGCCGTCCATTTTACTTCCGTCCTTAAAAATTGGTAAAGCAAACAAAAAGTCATTACATCTGCGGCGCAAATGGTACCTCCAGCAGTTGCTTTGTTCTGCGCTGCGAATAAGCGCAACAGAAATCGTCGTGTAGCCCCCAGGCGCTTCCATATCTGTGTCGGCTTCAGCATCTGACGGCGGTAGCTGCTGTGATGTTTTGTAAAAGTTGAAATTCGTTTATCGCACGTCATTAGTTGCGAGCAAAAACATTCGTCAAAGACCGGAGATAGGCCAAATACGAGCCGTTGTTTCTTAGCATGCACGCGCCATGCAAGTAGAAAATGTGCTTTTGGCATAAGTAAGCCATACATGCCGTTTAAGATTGAGATTTTTGCCCTCCCAAACGATGCTCAATCAGCTCAATAAATGGAAAAAATAAACACAAAAATGACAAGTGCATGGCATAGAGTAAAATAGTGCATAAAACTGTTAATTCGCACATACGCCACGTTTCACACTTTGACCTATATCGTGACACAAAAGCTGGCCAAGATAACCAGGCTACGGTTAGCCTAGTTGCAATGACATACCGGGTACTGTAGATTATTGTTAAGCAGATAAGGAGCATATATACCTTGTGAAATATAAATGCAAGCAAACACTAACGATAATAACAAAAATTTAGGTAAATGAAAAAAACTTCAGACAAACATTGCGATGAATGATTCGTATGACACTAGACTGTGTTTTACCCACACAGTCTACTCTAGTGTCATGCAGACCATTCACTGGAATGTTGGTCTGAAGTGTTTTTTTCAATTTTACCAAAATGTTTTTGTTATTATCGTTATGTATGAATATTTCATTGGTATTTCACAAGGTAGTGTAAAGACGCATTTACGGTGTGGTGGGATATGTAATAGGCTTATCACGTTATTGCAAATTGTCTGCAGAGTGTGCCAGTAAAAGAATTTTGAAAATCAATCAATAATTGGCGAAGATATGGACAAAAGTAGGCCTAAAGTACCACGTTTTTTGGCCCACCCTGTAGAAACCGGCCAATAACTGTTATAGAGATTGAAACGGAATGATGCTAATAACGTCGATACCGCAGGCGGGTCAATCACGTAGTGACGTAGCCACCTTATATTCCCCTTTCATAGCCTTGCACCTGGCAGCATTGCATTGCGTCGAGCAGCTGCATCGAACACATTAGAACTGCAGACCTGCCGGCGATGGTTGCTTTTCCGGTAAAATGAGTGACGTAATTACAACGTTTTGATCCCAAACTTCCCGCAGGAAATGTAGGAAGTGGCAGGCTTACATATCGATCAGTGTCCCGCGTCACTGCTGCTGATTATTTGTTGTAGGTTACATTCTAGTATTAGGACACTGTATCTCAAAAAACGTCCAACTTTTTGATTGTCCATAAACTTTTTCACTGGCACACTCACTGGACAATTGGTAATAAACTGACTACTGAATATCCCATCACATCTTAACTATGTAGTTACATTACCTTGTAAAATATAAATGCAAGAAAAAGTTGTAAAACTAACGGTAATAGGCAAAAACCATGTTAGACAATGAAAGACACTTCAAAACAAAAACGCGATGAATGATCTGTATGATGCTACATTGTATTAGATATGTCTTTGTGTATGTTTGATGTGTTAAATGATTTATTTGTTTCTGACCTTTTTGGTGTAGTAGGCGTACCAGTTTATCCACAGTGGTCATGTTCGGTTTAGAGCTGCATGCTTCAATCTGTCGCTTCCAATTTTTTAAATATTTTATTAACGTGTCCAGCCCGTCTCTTTTGCTGTTTATCTTCAAATATTCCGCATAAATTCTCTGCGAACTGTATTTTTTTAAACTGGTATAAGTTCTAAATGACTTCATTGCTAAATGGCATGTTACATTGCCAGTGTATCGTTGCTGCATTAAAAATTATTATTTACAACAATTTTGTCTGCTTTTGTTCACAGACACAGAAAATGTATCTATAACTAAACGCGTTTTACTGTTTTCATAAAAATTAGTAGAAAATTGTTTCAGGAAATAATATTTTGCATATGTCTTACCATGATTTTAATGATTTTTGACAATTTACGTTTTACATGGTAATGTAGCGACGCAGTTGAGGTGTGGTGGGATATTTAATAACCGCACTATTGATAATAATTGTCAGCAGAGTGTGCCAATGAAAAAAAATTAAAAATTCGTTAATATTTGGCGAAGATATGGACAATCACAAAGAGGTACGTTTTTTTGAGACAGTGTAGTATGATTCTACCTATGCAAAATATTTGCATTCCGTGTGACCTGAGACCTATGGCGCGGTTGCTATCTTGCTACGCCTATAAGCCTATACGTGAAGTTGCTGAGGCAGACTTTATTGCGACAGCAGCTTTTAGCTCCATGGTCGTAACAGCGCGGTAATAAGACAACCGCCGCATATACGGCGGCAGTAACCCAACATCAATTTATTTGTCTGTTTATCTGTAGGCCTACGCAGTCCATCACATTCGCGGAGTCGCGTGGACTGTCCGCACGGCAAAACGTCATTAGCGGCTTTCATTATCTTGAAGCCACATCAATGGTCAAAGCCTGCGCTTTGCGACAACATGCAATTTCACACAATAGAGCGACCTTGACTGGATTTCTTGCTGCATTATGCAATTGTCTATTGCTTACATGGTTTTTTCTTCTTGTGGTGTAAGCTGCTATTGTTGTACAACAAATCAATAACCTCAGTCGTTCCGATGGATTCTTTATTAACTTCAGAAACACCCAAATATCTTTATTTTGCTTGCTTCTTTCAGTCTTCACAGTTCGTCAACAATTATGTCGCATAGGCCTAGGCCTATATACCCTCGTCATTGTTGTCGTCATAGACCAAGAATGCGCATTTTACGAATTTTAAAAAATTTGTAAAATTCGCGAATTTTTACTCATTTTAAAACGGTCAACGAATTTTAAAATTTACGCATTTTTACGAATTTTAAAACAGCCAGAAAATTACAACATTTTGTATTTTATAAAACTCACATCAACGCATCAACGTATACTTGTGTATTGTGCAAATAGCGACGATCTCGTGGACTCAAGTCTCACAGTTTAGTTTAGTAACCAACCCGAATTCCGAAGTTCGCAGATTAACTGTGCAGTACACTGCAGTCACTACTCACTATTCAGCGTCTCTCAGTCGAAAACTGTCAATAACAGCCGGATTGTAGGGCTATACTCAACGTTCTCTAACGAAGTTAAGCCGAATCGTTATTCACGTTGCTGCTTACGAGTGTCTTGGAAAACGCCGTTTTTAATGTACGCATAGCCCCAAAATAGCCCAAAGCACTATTACGCATTTTTACGAATTTTTACGCATTTTAAAAAATTGTTAAAATTCGCAAATTTTTACGCATTTTAAAACCGCAAGTTACGAATTCTCGAACTATGGTTGTCGTCTCATTCGTCATCTCCATTGCTTGCTTTGCTGTTTAGTTGTATTGATGATTGATATCGATGTCAGATCTACACTTTAGGTCTATAATAACTTAAAAATACCACGGGTGTTTTCATCGCGGATGCTACAGGACATTTTGCAAGTGTATCCTGAATCTGACGCAGGCGAATGCACGGTAAGCAGTATAGGCATATAGCAGTAAGCTGGCTGATCACCGACCACAACGACCCTGCCAGTGCAGGCGAAATCGCCGTCAATCAGTCAACGGGCATAACGCCGTGTCGTGCGTCTCGTACGTTCACTGGCACGCTTCGTGTGTAGTGCATGCATGTCGTGATAGACGATTCATTAAATACTCGGTTTTTACTGTAGGCTAATCAGTTTTGATCCGATCGTTTTGCCTGTGAACTGAGCTTGTACTTGAATACCGTAGCAGGTGCGTTCAATGTCGTTTTCATACCGGGCTTGATTTCACGGAATCCACGCGTACTCCGGGCAACTTGTTTCCTACGGCCATTCCGTCCGATGAAATCAGATCTACAAAATCTGCTACTTAATTTCCGCTAAACATAACACCTATACGCAAAATAGTCAGTGTTTGGCAGTGGCGGCGCCAAAATAGGGGCACTGGTTGCAGTTTGCTCAAGTTTTAAGCTTCGTTTAATGGCCTTCGGCCGCTTTGGTCCCAATTTGAGTTTCGCGGAGAATAGCGCAACTTACTTTGGACTTGCAACGTAGAAAAGTGTCAGTGATGATCTCCCCAGTCCTCACTACAAAAAGCTGGCACCGCCACTGATGCTGCTGTTTAATTTCGATCCGTACATATCCCAACTCGTGAATAGGTCTGATAGGCGCGTGAGGCTTTTTAACACGCAACGTTTAGCGCCAACACATGTCGTTTACATATAGCCTTTATGATTTCATCACTTATTTGCCCACGAACAGCATGACAATACAAAAAAGCCCAGCTAACGTAAAGGGGAACACGCAATAGCGGTGCATGTTTGAAAGCCCGGTGCGAACAAAAACTAAGCTCACCCATCCTAGCAACGATGAATGAATATGAATGAATGAATATGTCAATTTGTATAGCGCCCAATTAGAGAAGACCTCAAGAGCGCTCGCAGCCAAATAAATGATGTTCCTTTTACACTCGCCAGAGGCCGCCAGACGGGACGACCGGTCTCGCTCAGCCGTATTGGCTTAAAATCGCAAATTTCCCCACCGCTCTCTCATTTAGCGCCCTTGCTCGAGGTGACTCCTTTCCAATTTATGGAAAAAGTTTTACGGATCCTGAAACTAGAGTCTTCCAGGCAGCCGATGGTGAAGATTTGGTGATCCTAGCTTGCACCGTTTTGACTAATCCACCCGTGTGACGGGCAGACGGACGGACGGACGGACAGACACAATTGCTATGGCTAAGACGCGCTACAGCAATAGCTGCTTTTGTGCGTAAAAACTGTAAATTAACCGGCTAAGTTGCATAATTTTTTTGTTTAATTATCAGAACATTTGAATAGCTAACAGTACATAGATTATTATGCCACTTCTTGGCCTATATGTTAGTATACGTAGGCCTATTACCGCTGCAGGTTTATGAAGCTGTATAGGCTTACTGTTGTATGCTTACGGGTTAACTTTGTTTCTTTCTCAGCAATTGAAACAGGCCTATGAAAAAGACAAACTATAGATAATGGTCAAGCAGATGGTCAAGCAATTACAGACGCCTCGTAGGCCTGTTTCTGGTATTCAAATGTGAGTAATACGTCATGACAGCATGGTACACAGAAGAAATCACTATCGATTTCTGCAGCTCTTCGCTGGCCACCTTGCCACCAGGTGTCGCTCTGCAGCTGTTGCTCCTGATGCCAAACAGATTAGATCCATGTGTTACACGGAGCAGAAATAGACTGCAACTCTTGCTTATGTGAATGCAACCTTATGGATGCCACATCTGGATAGTGTAAAGACAACATCACATCTTATCCAACAAATTATTAGTCTCAGTACCGTATAGGCCTACCGGAGGACAAATGGCGTCATATAAGTGTGATAGTGTGATTGTTTGCAAAACGCTGCCTATTCATACAAAATGTCGATTTAAGCCAGATTTTAGAAACAAGCAATCACCGTATTTTGCTATTTTAAGTTCATATTGCGCTAGGAAATAAAAATTATAGCATAAATACGGAACAATCAATGAATGAAACTTTTTTTGTTTTGTGTTGCAGCTAATAACTGGATCCTATAGTAAATTAAAAAACTAGCTTAAAAGCTAAAAAACAGTTGCAGATACAAATCATGACGTACACAGAAGAGGTTCGTTTAGTTCGGACTCGAGTCGTTGGTCATCAGTGGCAAATTGGCAATTATCATTGCCATCATAAAATATGCCGCGCTGGTCAGCGGCCAGTGGCCAGTGTGACGTCACGACTGTCGTGACGTCATGCCGGCTGAGTGACGTCATCAAGTGGCAGATCTAATCAGCATATCATAGCAGTGACGTGTGGAGGGACGTAGGTCTATATACTCAATCAGACGTGTTTGTATCGATCTTTCTTCCTACTTATCCATCCGCTCTCGTCCGTCCGTCCCCTGCAGTTGCAGATGTCGCCGTTCTGCATCCCTTATACGGCACCCCACGACCACCCAACCTCCCTCAGGCGGCGACACGCGTAAGTAACATGACATCATTAGTCGACACATCGCCCGAACACCTATACGTGACTGACGGCATCCGTTTCATCCCGCCAAGAAAAATCACGAATTCAGCGCCGGTATAGGCTCGATCCAAGACGGTATTAGCCATTCAGGTTGTTTTGCAGTTTTTGCATCACGATAATCCCATTTTCGGGGCTTTTCTGCGTGTTCCGACGTCGGCTAAAGATGAGAGCTGTATAGACTATAGCCTGTACAATACAGGCTTTTATTCGACCCTGTGTGACACTCTTTCTGACTGACTGGCATTTGTATGTCAAACTGTAACGTGAGCTTTTAGTTTTTTTTTTCTTAAAAAACTTCACGTCATGTAAAACCGAATTTGTTTATTATTATCATCATTCGATCAGTGGCAGTCAATGGTCGTAAAAGTATTGTCGCCTATGTGCAGCATCCGGCGCATTCCATCCTCAACGGAGCAGTATCGATGACACAATAATTCTCCATTCCTGTCTGCCTGGGTCGATAGAGCATTAATTCCATGTCCATTCCACTGTGTAGTAATATATTGTATGCAGCATATTCATGGTCTGGCTTTTCGCGTTCTATAGGTACTTCCTGAATTGTTTTCACAAAAAGTTTCTTAGGTACGGTACTTAGGAACTTTTTGTGAAAACAATTCAGGTGCGTTCTCTAGCCATTGTATAAGGCCTACTTACTTTGACAAGTAATTTGAGCAAAGCTTGCGTGACGCGCGACAGCGTCTGTGCTGTCATGTAGAAAATCAGTGTACAACGTGCAATGATAATGCGTTTTGAGAAAGTAGGGGCCTACTCAAATTTGAGGTCTCCGTCGAAGAACTTTTTTGAATTTACTGTAGGAGGTCGAAACTCAAACGGTCAAAATCTATACTTTTTTGCTAAAAATTTCACACGCAGGTCGTCTGTCGCTAGCAATGTCGGTGCAATTGAAACAACTGAAATATGGGTCACAGTCAAATCGCGAAAAAATCACTGAACATCCACTTTTTAGATTTTAAGGTCGTTCAAGGTCATCGATGTTTATACCGCCAGAAAGCGCGTCACCAGTGAGCACAGCCGAGTCACGATGAGTTCAGAATGTAAGAATGTTCCATTTCCACTCGACGCTGGTAATAAACGGCATGAAATCTTCTCAGACAACGGATGCCGTAATAGTTGTCGCTAGTTTCAAAAAGGCGATAACATTAACAAACAGATTTCTAGCAACACACATTTAATGTTGGAGTTTAGCTTGCGGGGGGATCCGCCCACAACACCCTACTGGGGTTCCGCTTGGAGTCTGGACCCGTTTCGGAACCCTTACTACTGAAACTGTTAACTGCCATTTTCCAGCTACGGTGTGAATAGTTTCTTTGATAAAAAAGCAAGTGTGCCGATTTCAGAGGTGTACATTCTGTGGAAGCATGAAAGCAACCTAATTTTTAGGGATGGGCAGATCCGAAGTCTTTGTCAAGGCTATACACCAAATGCACCCAATTTTTGGCTATAGGCAACGTCAAAGACTCGAATACCATTAATTAATTCCATTCTTCGCCATTCGACAGCATCAAAGTAGGCCTAACGTATCGCTGTCGGCGCTTCTGCTTGTTACATTTGCTCCCCCTGAAAAATTTTTCCAGCTGATAGGCCTACTTATTTCCATAAGTCAAAATGTCTGATGCTGTGTAATCTTGCCTTATTTGCGAAGTCGAACTTAATCACCTTACACGACGTTACACGATATTATCTTGCTTTGACTCGGATGAAATACGGGCTAATTATGACTGAGTCCAAGATTCCGAGCTGGTGTCTCTGCAGGTTCGAATAAACTCGATGCAGCGGTCCAGGCCTGCAGTCTTTACTGATCTTTGTAATTCATTGTAACCTACCTAGCGGTCTGTCTACGCTTGAATTAAACGAATATTGTATTGTATTGTATTGTATTTAAAGCAAATGGACGTTAGCAGCAGGCCCCTATGTACGGCATGCAGAGGCGCCACATCGCAGCTTGGCTTGCATGTCGAGTAGAGTTAATTAGCACAGCGAAATGAAACGGGACCGTGCGTTATCGTCACAGCTAGTCGTCCGTTGTACAAAGGTTGATGTACATTCCGTACCGAGTACTGAACCGATTTAATCGAATTCGCACCGATCCCTCTCCTCTCCTCCGCCCATCACTCGAGCTACCGTATAGGGCCTATACTTTAGGCTACACGTACGTACCGAGGCCAGCCGAATCATATTTCACGCCACAATCAGGTCTCATTACTAGACTTTGGAGTCGCCGACTCTGCGATCTGCCATCGATACTGTTGCAACAAAAGCGACTTTGTTTCAACCTGACAAGTACGGCTTAGGCTGCTATGAATGTCAGTCGTTAATGAGTATAGAAAATACGTTATGTAGATTTTCGATAATGAACAAAAATAGACCTAAGTTAAAACTTTTCTAATGTAGCCTTTGCATCTCTCTTAATAAATTGTCAGCATTTGCACTGCGGGGTCTTTTTTCAGGATTTACTCACAACAACCACGTCAGTCCGGCATGCGACTTCGAGAATTTGTTTATTTATCTACGAATCCGTAATTATAGTTACACCGTTACACGTATCTGAACGTGAAGCTGATTACGTTTGGTTCAGAGTTCAGACTTCAGACAATGAGTCTAGCCCTATATACAACTCCTAGACGAAATTGTTATCATTGCTGGCTATATAGAGGGCCTACCGGTTTGCTGTTCTTATTAGTCTGCGATACTTCACAGCGGCTATACTCGACAGAATTGGCGCCTTCCGTGATTCGTACAAAAACTTTCAAACGCAAAGAGTAAGTGCCAGATGGCGCCAGATGGCGACGCACGCAGTCTGCGGCGACTGCGCATGCGCCCAGTATAGTTTGTAGGTCGCTGTCGCTCGTGCAGCTGATCATTATAGAGGTGTGGTTGCGTGCTCGTACTGTGTGGTCCGAGCTATCAATTTGTCGATGCATTAGCAGCCGGTAACTGACTGTATAGTGAACGAGCGATTACTGCGCTGACCGTGGTCTGGGCACGCCACGGCGATCGGACTGTCAGGCAGTGTTGACGACTGCACCGGTGCAGGAACGCACAGCTTCAGCGTCCGGCGTCTGCTGCCGGTGTATAAAACAAGATAGCTACTGCTGCTGCAGCTGCCAACTGCGCGTTATACGCTCGGTGGATGTAGTAGCCGCGCTTTGCGTGTCGTACAGTCGTAGCACAGCATAAGTAACTCGTGTTAAGTTTGTATGCTGTGGCAGTAGTACTTAACTTGCGCATCACAGAGCGCGATTTGTGGAGATACACTTCTGAACTACTGACTGACTACTAGCTTAGCTGCATTCAACGCCGGAAGATTACTTGAAGATTTTCTGTCGTTGGATTGTTGGTGCCCAGAACTGCGTGAAAGGCGCTGTCTTCATCTGCTATCAGCTGTCAAGTTAGTGACTTCTTTCTTTGTCATTAGTTTGGAAATTTTATGTTAAATTGGAAAAATACGAAGTTTAGCCTAAGATTCTCAGGTTGTGATCAAAATAGCTGCTTTCTTAAAGAAGTATTTTAAGATAGCGCAACACAGGATGATAGCCCCTCTGGTCCCCCGTGGAGTGGTCTACCCCATTAAAATGTCGATGATACCGCAACAAAAAATGGCCAAAGTGATGTTTTGGGTAAAGCCAATGTGAGTGCTCTTCACGTTTTAATAATTTGTGATTCCAACTGTTCCGTGCATGCTACTGTTGCGAACTTAGTCGTAGAAGCCTAGATTATAGGGCTGTGCACTTTGCGAGCTCATTAACTTTAATTACGTTTACTAGCTATAGGCCTATGCATTTTCGCAGTGCCACAGTGAGTAACGCGATATTTAAACAGTAACAGAGTTTTGTTAGTTAGCTTGTTAAAAAATTTAGCCTCGTACAGTGATGGCAAGGGAATGAGGTAGCGGTAATGGCGTTATAGCAGCTGAGATACAGTAGCACACCAAATTGCTGGCATGGCGGTACACGTTCACACGAGTAGTCTACATTGGTCGGGTGGTCGCATAGTAGCTAATGACGTTATGCCGGCGGCGCCAGCGTGCAGTTCGCTGCTGGTGTACAACTCACAAAGAAATACTTCAGTTCAGTCAAGACTGTAACTTTCCATGCAAACTGCAGGGTGATTTACGGCCTCGTGGCTCCTCGTCTGCAGGTATCCAGCCCAGGTCGCCGTTCATCCAGTGGCGTAGCAAAACTCCGAGGGGCCCTGCAGTTGAGCCGTGAAGCCCGGGAGACTCTAGCTCTAGTTCTCCCATTGGGATCTGGGGCGAAGTCCCATCCGCCACGATTTTTGCTGTTTTTTTGTGTTTTCAGATAATATTTTCTGCTATAAAAAATTGTCTGTGCACATATATACGCAGTTATCTTTTCAGTACGTAGGCTTGTTATTTTTTGTTTTTCTAGTCGCCCCGCTCGGGGCTCTTAGAAGCTTGGATCCCGGTTCATCAAACCCAGTGTTTGAATTGCCAAGAGGTTTGGGGGTTGAAGCCCCAACTTTTTCCAACCCCCCTACCACACTGTCAAATTATGTTCTGGGGGTTTAGCTATATACATACAGTTTTACATCACATTTTTGGTCAGGCTCCGACAGTTGAGAAGTTCAACCCCCAGCTAATTTTTCACATTATTCAAACACTGATCAAACCATTATACTACTGTACGAAACTGCATGATTGAACCGCCGGCTTGAATAGTGGCTTATTTAACGGTGGCAATCTGTCATGCCCTTTTCCTCGCCGCTGACAACTGGCACACTTGTGCTTGCTGAAACATCAAAATTAATGTATAAGTTCATAAAACAGCTTTTGGGGGACCCCAAGCACTCTGGTCTCCTGTTCTTTGGCTTGTAATTACGTCACTTACTGCGCCCGAATCCCGGTTTTTATACGCCACTGACTTGAGTCTTCCTTGGGCACTGCATTCAGTCAGTGAGTGCAACGTGGTTTGGTTTTTGATGGCGAAGACGACGAGAGAGGCTAATCTAGAGGGCTGTGAGAGAGGGCGCCATTGCTGCTTGCCAGCAGCATCAGTAGCAGCAGGCCGCGTGGTCTTTCTTTCGCCGTGTGCTAGACAACCACTTGATGCTCCTTGCGCTGTCGACTGCTGTTGCCAGTTGCTACGTTCAGTTTATTTATACGATCACGAGTCACGATCAACTGACGCAGGTAATCGTGTCCTTCCTTAACCCCAGCCAGGCAGGTCGCTACTGAATTTACCTATGCTGGAAGGATGGGCTGGAAGGATTAGTAGGCTGAGTTGACCTGGGTGGTTAGTTACGTGTATATAAGACTGTCAGTCCAACTTTCAAGTAGTAGCGGGCCAGATATAGGGCCTGGTTAGTAGGTAACTACCATGGGAGGTGGATGGCGGGACGTTGGTCAAACGTCACTACATTATGACGCACGCCACCACAATACGTTATGCTTCATGTGTGGCAACAAGGGAGGCGAGAAGCACGTATACGTGTAATGTAGGCTACATGTATAAATATTGACTTCTTCGAGGTTCTTGCATCAGGAAGCGTCGAGTGTGGGACGTCGGCGTGTAGAGAGAAGGCGTGGTGGCGAGTGCAGTCACCAGCCGATGGGCGTCATTCGTTCGTATGCTGTCTGGGAATGATGGTTTTACAACTTCTTGGTCTGTTACGAAATGTACGTTTTTTGCTGCTCATGTTGGCATATCTTGCGCAATTCTGCTCGTGTTAATGTCAGTTGAGCACAGTTGTGACGCTGGTCGGTCACCATGCGACGACGTGTTTCGGTTACTTAGCGCCGCCCACTGACACACCTCACCCCTCCTCGTCACTGTCGATAACCAGCATTCCGATACATTTTAGGGTTAAAGAAAACGTACATTTTGAGACACAGTCGTTGGTCGCTGTTGATAGTTCTAGGAGTTTCGCTACGGGTTCTGCATGGCGCCCGCCCGTCTTCGATTTACCAGCCTATCAGGGCGGACGAAACTGTATGCTTCCTGAGTAACAGACGTGATCGACTGGGCGCGAAATGCGCTCCACTCTTATCACTTGTCAGTATCACGCATGCATTGCTTCGTTATTTTGATAATGGGAAATAGAATATGCGATTTGTCGAGTGTCTTACTTACTGTCCTATTATGCAAAGCATAGTTGTGACGTTCGCACTGCAGTTTGTGAAGTTTATTCTGAATAAAATAAAGTTCATAAAGTCCAATGAAATAAATAACTGAATGAATACAGCTGTAAATGGGTTTTTCCCTTATTTCTTTTTTTATTATTGAGAACAGTGTTGAAGTGGTCTGGCGATAACAATTCGGACTGAATGTGGATCTCGAACTGTTTCGAACTTGGTTGAACTTTGAAATACAATTTTCGAACTTCACAACTAGGCCATGATGCAAATCTTCTGCGTATAAAACTGGCTTTCTTGGTATATATCCTACAGCGTATCGTCCAGCCCAGGTAAGTGGTTGAACAGTCAGCACCGTGGACGCAACTGCAGTCGTGGCAAAGAGAGCAAGCACTCACCCAGCAGGTGTCTGGGATGACGTCATGTGCGTGCAGCTGATACGTTATCATTTATCGTTCCGAATACGTTCCCGCCGCTCCGCCACCGTTTATTAAGCGGCCTCCTACCAGGAGACCGCGTTTTGCGCAATGCACTCAGCGCTGCGTCTGTCCGTTTGGACTTGAAACACGAGAACGGAAGATTGTATAGACAGTTCGGACATGGCCATGCGTAATTGGCAGCGCAATTTTTGAGGTCAAGAGGTCAAAGGTGGAGTTCATCAGCCGGCATTTATAAACTCGGCCTGCACGAGACGCCTTGTTAATAGCCCGCGGTCATCTTCAGTGCATGCATAATTTTGCATATTTAGGGGTTCTTCTATAAATTACTTTGTAGCAAGTTTTCCGTAGTCAAAAGTCACTCGTATAGATGTTAGAACAGTAACGAGTGAGTGAGACTTAGCCAAATTTATATGTTAAATGAAATACAACAAAACTTTTTTTATGTAGGCGTAGTCATTTTATTGTACTGCATTTTAATGTTGGGCTGGCCAAATCCGCTGTAACTCGTTCTTCTCTGACGTCATCATTATTTCATATATAACCATGGCTTTAAATTGCAAAGAGAGTCGTATATCTGTCGGCCGAATGTTGCTAACACGTTTTTGTTTGCGGTGAGTGAAAGCAAGGCCAGCTAGAACGTTTTCTTGTTTAGTTTATGCCAGTCGCTCCCTTGCATTCGCACTTCGCAGCTGTTGTATTTATGCGGTTCTTCCCAGCGTGTGCTACCGTTAGATAAATGCCCGTTGACAGACACTACGGATCTGTACTAAGTCCGCTAGGATGGGCGCTTGTAAAACGCAAGTCCGATTTCCTCAGTCAGAGTTATTTCGTTTCGAACATAAATGTCGATTTGCAATCATCTTGTAGGGTGACAGGAAATTAGGCCGTATTTCTTCTGTCTCATCTCTGCTACAGTTAGCAGAACGGATGCATTTTGACTCTCGCATCAGTGATTTCCTGGCAAACTTCACACGTATATTCGTTGTACATATCCATTTGGCTGTTTGCAGGTGGCCACTTACAAGCAATCAATAACGTAGGCCTACCGAAATGGAACTGTAGCTGCATCGTTGAAACTGTTTAATGTTGACTTTAACTTTATAGTATTTTGTTAACTTAATCTGAGCGGTCGCGTGCGAATTTCATGTACAGGTCGCTGCTTTTGATCGAGGCGTGGAGTTTCCAAGAGACAGAAAGACCAAAAATGGTCGTCGCAGTTTCTGTGTCGTCGACGGTGCTGCTGCCATCAGTCTGAACGATGAAAAGTCGCACTGGCGTCATCGTCGACGTCATCAACGTTTCTTGTAGCTGCAGCAGCATCATCGGCAGGCTTCAGGCTACATCATGGCTTCTGATGATGATGATGCTTCTAGCCTCGTCGCGTGTTACCGGCGCCGACCAAGATGCCGAAGAATGTGAGTATAGGCTACATTACGTCGTGTCTTATTATTAGCTTAGTGTTGTGGTTAGCACGCTGGTCTCGCTCAACGAAGTTAATCGACGTCGGGCCCGGTCAGGTGTTGGATGGATGATTGTCGATAGACGCGTAAAACAAATTAGCAGCATCAGTCACACATTTTTTAAAAACTAGACATCTTTGCTGTTAGTTCTACAATGCACACAGGACAAACTGTACAGCAATGTTTGTATAATCACTGGAATTAAATTACTGAAGAGTCTTGGAACAGGCTTGTTATTCCCGTCTTTTGCACACTGAGGAAGCAGTAAGCACTGACTTCCGTCTGTCTGTGTCACGTCGCATCGCTATTTCTTTATCCAATATGACTGCTTTTTCTTTATCTTATAGGCACAGTTACTGCCATTTGATGCTGAATAATGCCAAATCGCATCAACAATTGTACAGTTTATATGTAGAACACGAAGTACACTGTTATACTGTTCGTGAAATAAGATTTCTATCCGCCGGAAGACGTGTGAATTTAATTCACATTTCACAAGTCGTTTGTCGTCGCGACGTACGTAGTGCTGATGCCGTGTAGCCGACTTCGTGTTTCGTATATTGTGTGTCCAATATTGAAGGCTATAGCACCGACGACGACGAATGGCCGTGTCTAATTGCGCGGAGAAAAAAACCTGCGTTCGTTTCAGTTTGCATGCAAGTCATGCAGTCTCTTGGCTACTTTACGGTATGGCGCTGATGCAGTGAGTGTAGATAGCGGCCTGCAGTAGGCCTATGTGGTTGAATCCTGGGATTAGTCTGGACTCCGGGGGGAGGGAGCGCTGAAAGTGCTAGACTGCAAAATAGTGGATCGAATTTAAAAGACTTGAAAATGTTTTACACATTCGAAGTAAATGAAGAATGTATGTCTGCAGTGTGTAGAGTTGATTTTTGAACACCCGTCATCTTAGGGGGCCTATATGTCGGAAAGTGCAACATCCTGCTACCTACTTTTTTATCCCGCGACGCCGATGACACCGGTCGAGCTTTACCATAGGACTTCAGTTTTTCTACAGTCTTCTAAATTACTACTATGTGTTGTCAACTTTGGGGCTTAATCAGAAGTTCCGCAGCGGGGTCCAGAGCCAGAGCACTTAATAAGTCTTTGAAACGTAATAGCCTCCAAAAGCTTATGTATTATGTCATTTTACTGTAAATTTTGTGCTAATAATGCAACAAAGTTTGTCATATTGCAAATTAGAAGTTGATGCAAGTACTTTTAGCCTCCAATATTGGGTATGCCCCGTGAATGGTGAAAATTCCCCACTACAAATATTGGGGGGCTCATCCGCATGATCGTCCTCTCTGAATGTTGGGCCATCGTCGCTTCTTTCGGCTCTGCAGTCGCGTTTAATGGATTCTGTAAGTGACCGATCGGCGGTTGAAAAAAAGTATCAGCAATGGCGTCAACGCATAAGGCCTGCCGGACCTCGAGGCGAGTTAAAAACACACTTAGTGTGTTATGATGCTGGCGACTCCCTCGGTACACCGTGCTCTGTACCGGCTTTGCAGCGTAATGGAATAGTGAACTGAAAACGTTAGTGGACTGATAAGCTAATGGTAGCAGTGGCGCCAGCTTTTTTGTGCGTCGAGAATCCAGTGGGTGGTCAAGGCGTCTATCGGGTGTATACGATACAGTACCAGTGGCGGATTTAAGGGGGGAAGGTGGCGGGGTGCAGCCGCCCCTTTATTGACCAGATGCGTCTTAACACAAGTGGAAATTTTGCATGAAAGTGCATTATTTTTGCATTAAATTTTCAAACATTTTCTGTGGAGGGGGCACCGCCCTCTCCCGAGACCCCACTCCCTACCCCTCCGTCCCTTATTCCAAATTTCTGGGTCCGCCACTGTACGGCACGGTACTGTGCGAAAATATTGACGCGCTCAAATACTGTCATTATCGACCATTGCATGGCACAGACAGAAATATTAGCGAAGTAAAAGAAGTAAAAGAAGACTTTCCAGTTTTCTGTCACTTGCAATATATAAGTTCTCTCACCGGTGGTGGAACGCAAATGCTGCCAAATGTAGAGGGAAAGCCTATGAATTTTAGAGGTTAGAATTTAGCCACTGCAGTTGCTTGTGCAGGTTTACGCTTGACATATTTCAAATTATCTGCTGCAGTTCAACTTTGCATAAATGATAATGCATCACCGTAACTGAACACTTAGGCTTAATTGTTCCAAAAATCTTTTCCGCTGGAATGACTCGAAGGACTTTTGTATACTGCGGTCTCGGTTTGGAATTTTTCTTATTCATTCTTCGATAATTTTTGTTTTGGTCAGGCACGGTAGACCGGTATAAACTAAGCTGGCTACCTAAGCTGGCTACATATTAGGTTTTAGAGTACGTTCTACGTTATCGTATTCGTATCGTGGTGTATCGTCGCTAGGCTTGTAAGTTTCATAGGAATCTCGCGCACCTGTCACGCGTAATAAAATGCCAGGTTATATACACGTAGAACCATGGATTGGACGTCAACAGATAGCAGTTATCTCACGCCGTAGCAGTCAGAAGACCGGGATTATTTTGACATACAGCATGCAGTAGCACATTGCAGTAGTGCATCTCACACTTCACGCAAGACATGGCGGCGCAGTTGCTGCAACTTTGCCGACACATCACACCACATCATAGACCTCCGACCGACAGTCAGCTGGTATCCGACAAACGCCGTCGTCAGCTGCGTTTTACCAACTCGAGGACATCTGTGTCGTTATAGACCCAAGTACAGCAACTTCTCAGGCCCGAAACTGTAGAACAGCCTTACAGTTTATCTGGAACAAACCGTCATCGACTTTGAACAGATTTAAAGGGCTGTGCAGACATTTTTGTTTGGTGTTCAGATCGCGGCACCTTGTGACGTATACTGGTAAATCGGCACCTTTCGATTTCCATTACTTACTTAAGATGCTCACACAGACGACGGGGGCTTAGTGGCGTAGCGGTTATGACGCTTTACTACGATCAAAATATCGTCACTCACGAGTTCGACTTCCAGTCGGGTTGCTATCAACTGGACTACATTGATGGGTGACTGTCTACGGAGAGATAAACCATCTCGTTATATACCAGGGTCACTCAGCCTTTCGTTCCTTTCTAGTTAGGTAAATCGAGGACCGGTCTGTATGGCTGGGAATCTGTGATTAAGCTGGGGTGCGTCCACCTGTGTCGGGTGGCAGATAACGCACTATAACTTTGTGTGGTCTTACATGGTAGGTGACACTCCGTACGCCGTAGCTCTACGATGGGTTTCCCGTGAAGTTCTATATACATTTTAAAATCTTTTTAACAACAAGCTGTTCTAGTTGGAAACGAGGTAGAGGTATACCGTAGACAAGGTGCTGTGGCGTGTCTGCGGCGTGTTAACTTGGCGGGCGTGGAGCAAGTTGACAGTGAGATGGCGACGAGCGGTTGAGTCGAGTTGAGGCTATTCTTGCTTGGAATATATGCCGAGAAAAAAACCGCTGCGTTAGACTGCTCGTTTGGTTTAAATCTGCTTGTTGCTTGTCTTCGCCGCGCAAACATATTGGTCTCCAGCAGCCGGTGAAGCGCTTTCATCAGCCGCGCCATGCAGGCCAGCAGCAATCCGTTGGGTCGCGACGAATGACTGGTTTAGACGGCCTAGCCACAGCCCTCTAGATTAGTCTATTTAGAGGGCCATGGCCTAGCTCTGGGTTGGTTGTTGTAGTGGCCAGCTAGGACAGAGTAAATGGAGTTTGCTCGACCTTTTTCCTAATAGTGCACATGGGAAGTGTTCTTGCGAGAAAGGGATAAGTGTTTCGCTTTACACTATTATCATTAGACTCCCTGTTTCTTGCGGAAAATTTTCCTATGCACGCCACTGCTTGACTGGCGGAGTTAAAGCTAGAGGTCGACTCACCGTGGGTGTTCCGGTCGCTAAACAAGCCCACCCGTGACCCATCTTCTTGGCCCACCCAACGCGCTAGTTCTTACTGACTGACGTCGACTTCGCAGTCAGCCACATTAGCCTCGTCGCTACTTTTTGCTTACAAAAATACAAACAGGTCACTGGTCCTCAGTATGTTCAGCTCATCCAACACGTTCTAGTTTTGACATAGTGGGTGGTCTGGTAGCTGCACGTTTGTCTCTCTTGGAGTTTGTTATGCGCCCGTCATATTAGGCCACATTATGGTCTTGTTCGCCCGTTCATCTGTCTGTCTGTCCCGTATGGCCACTTATCTCGAAAACCACCAGCGTTAGAACAAGAAATCTGAGCTAATGCTCATGAGACGAGCGAGAGGATAGGCCCTAGCAGTTCCTGTTTGCAGGTTGTCTTCGTGTATGTTCACACATTTCGTCGCAATTCACGCTTCTGCAGGCAAAAATCGTAAAGAATCACTAAAATTCCTATTTTGGGGTTCAAGGTCATTTAAGGTCATCGATGTCGATGACTAAAAGTGCTTTACCAATGCTTGTTATGATAAGCAGCATGTTTGTGCATCTGCAAGCGTTTTCACGCTAGACAAACAAATATCGGAAAAATAACAACTTTTTAGGGAGGTAGCCTCTTTGACACTCGCGTGCGCAGGTCTTGTTAAACATAGGTAGTCGTAACTGGGATTTTTAAAATATACATTCAATGCTGAAAATATCATGTGCAGGTTGTCTTGGTCTATCTTCAGCCGTTTCGACGCAATTCACTGTTGAAATGTGTGTCGCAGCTCGAAATCGCGAAAAATTCACTAAAACCCTTCATTTTGGGGGTTCAGGGTTAATCAAGGTTATCGATCTTGACACCTCTAATAAGCTCGTCGCCAGTGCTTGTTATGATAAGCAGCATGTCTGTGCCCATCTGCAACCATTTCGACTCTAGACAAGCCAATCACAGGCTGAACGGTAGTTCAAGCCCTGGGTTAACGGCGATTTCTCTTTCTTATGGGAAAGCCAAAAATTCGACCCCCCACAGAATCAAAACCCCTGATCTGATTGAAATAAAATTTGGCACGGTTGATTACGTCAGCGAGATGACCCCTCATGCAAAATTTCATGT
>Ga0209671_1001088_pt1 | contig 21449 bp, 12 predicted proteins | sample WorMetHERISLAND2_2_FD_187401 | JGI IMG/M metagenome (GOLD analysis project Ga0209671, IMG submission 187401) | Marine gutless worms symbiont microbial communities from Max Planck institute for Marine Microbiology, Germany - Olavius geniculatus... | ecosystem: Host-associated > Annelida >... | reverse complement strand
TTCTGCCCATCACTTCTATTGTTATTGAATTTGGTGTTCGAGCCTATACAGTAACAGAACTACTAAAATTGGCAAGTTAAGTGGACTCAACTGTTAAGCAGCGTGTGACAATGCACAAGTAAACCTGTCTGTTTATCAGACACTGAGTGTAATTAGTGAACAAAGCCAAAAATAATAATAAATTAACTAATAATAAGCTACTGGCATAAGTGTGAAAAAAATACGCAAGCAAAATAAAACAAAAAACAAATGAAACATAAATGCAACATTGAGGTTTTAAATCAGTGGTTACTGGTTAACTGAAAAAAAAATTTTAAAACAAAGGCAAGATACAGTGTATCGTAAAATTTCGAAAACACTCACTAGCTAAAAATGATTGTAAGAATGACTGTTCAATCTATCAATTTAATACTAGCTACAGCTCAAGAAAGAGAAGAAAAAAAGAACAGCAAAAAATTTCACCTTAAAGACAAATCCAAAATTCCGTGCAGCACTAACAAGAGCACCTTCATCAGGAGACTGGGCTTGGTATTCCAAACAGCCTACATTCATCACAAGGATTTACACCCATTAAAAACATTGCAGTACTGACACTTTAAACTATGTTGTGTGCATTTTTATACAAAAGAAATGTAAAATAATGCAACTTTTTCGTTTTTATCGACAGCCATCGTGCAGGAAAGCTGCAGTTGCGTTACGATTGGTGAATTTCAACTTTGCAATATTATAAGTTCGCAAAAATTTTACATCGAATCACACATTAATCTAATTGCACTACTGAAATTAGTGCAATGAGCATTTTCAAGTACCTATTGGTTTAAACCAATTTTTTCCCAGCATAACTCCAACCTTGGTTGCAGTGCTAGAAAGTGAATTTTATGAGCTAACACATATAACATATTTGAGTAAACTGCGTAACATACTGTCATTATCTCGAGGCACCACAAAGCAAAGAAAAGTAGTTTTATTAGCTAAGATGTATAACACAACAATGCAGAAATGCATTTTACGAGCGCACGTGTATAAAATCAACACAACACTGTTGTGTTGAGCATCAAGTGAATGAGTGAGTGAGTAGGGTTCAACGTTCAGTGCGACATAGTGTAAGTTATTTCAGAGATGGCTTTTCTAGGCAATGCACATAGATGTAATGATGGAACAGAAGGTTTAACTTTAACAGTAATGAAACAGACAGTTTAACCTCTACAGTAACAAGCAATTTGAGCAAAGCTCACATGACATGCGATAGCAGTGGTCCAGCCACTTTGGCAATCAGTGTACTAGGTTTACAGCAATAGGATATTAATGCATCTTGAAAGAGTACTTAAATTTGAGGCCTCCGTAGGGAAGACTCCGTGAATTTAAGAGATTGAAACTTAAGATTCTTAAAAATGTACGTTCTATGCTAAAAATTCATACACAGGTCGTTCAGGTCCATCTCCAGTCATTTCAGCGCAATTCACTCTTAAAATGTTTGTCGCAGTCGGAAATCGCAAAAAAATTCACTAAGAACCCCTATTTTGGGGGTTCAAGGTCATTCAAGGTCATCGACGTTGACACCAATAAAATGCGTGTCACTATTGCTTGTTATGATAAGCAGCACGTCTGTGCCTATCTGCAACTGTTTTCATGCTACACAAGCCAATAGCGGCAAAATAACCACTTTTATGGGGGGAGCCATCTTTGATGCCTGCCTGCGCCGGCCTCCTTGAACCCAGAGGGTCGGGACTTGGACTTCTAAAATCTACGTTTCATGCTAAAAATAATTTGTAGGTTGTCTTGGTTTTTCTCCAGCCATTTCGGCGCAATTCACTCTTGTGTGTTGCAGCCCAAAACTGCGAAAAATTCACTAAAAACCCCTTTTTGGGGGTTTGAGGTCATTCAAGGTCATCGATGTTGATAAATCTAAAAAGCCTGTTAGCAGTGCTTGTTACGATAAGCAGCATGTGTGTACCGATCTGCAACCATTTTCACACCATATGAGTCAATAACGGCAAAATAACATCTTTTTAAGGGGTACCCCTCTTTGCCCCGCACCCTGGGGCACAAAATTTTGTCACGAAAACTAGAGACCTTGAGGCAGGCAACTCATGGTGAAGATTTCGTGATTCTAGGTGTCGCCATTTTGATACAGTGCTAGGGTGTGACGGACGGATGGACGAACAGACGCCCAGGCCATGGCTAAGACGCGCAAAGCATTCTGCTATCGCGCGTAAAAAAACCTGATATAGAACAGAAAACAGAAAAAAAACTATCTAAACCAAAAAATGTAACAACTCTTTATTTTAAGCGTGTGTATGACGGCAGTTCTAATAATAGCGTGTGATAAAAACATATAATAACCAAATAATAATAAAAATAATACCGTCATTGTCTTGAGGCATCACGGTGTGGCACAGCGCCAGAAGTCGGAAGAACATGTGGACGTGGGGATTCCCCGCTTTGACCGCCTCCCACAGACGGTTGTCATAGAAACGGAAGTTTGGCTCATACATCGGGTTGTCTGAAAAGTCCACTCTTGGCGTACGCTAAAAATAACAGTGAGTGATCATTTAGCTATACGCAGCTGAACTGTTAATCAGTCAAGCAGACCAATTTAGACATTAAATGCTAATAACTCCAGTATTTGTTACAGCTACATAAGAAACTTAAATTTTTACACACGTGCTTACTGAAAACTGCCCAGATATGACCCCTAAAATTTTTAAAAACAGGCAGTTGCTGAACTCATATGATTAAAACTTTTTGGGCATTAAATGCCAAGAGCTCCAAAACAGTTAAAGCTACAGACTTCAAACTTGGCACGCACGTTTACAGGACAGTCCAGTCGTGACACCTTATTTTTTTTCAGAAAATGTGTGTTGTCAGAGCCATGCAATTCCACAAATTTCTGGGCCTTAAACTCAAATAACTCCTAAAAGGTACAGACTGCAAATTTGTTGCGCATGTTCCAAAGTACACGATGCTTTAAAAAGTTTTACTCTGTATTAACTGAAAAATCACAGAAGTGTGTTTCAGTAATTACTTTGCAAAAATTTTCTTGGTCTAGATATACTCTCATGAGTACCATTAGTTAAGAACTGTTATACAGTTTTCAGTACAGATGCTTTAATGTCAGTGGTTAGCATACAGATAGTAAAATATTCTGTCACAAAAAAGATTTCTTTCTTAGGACTGATTCTAACCAAGAATAAAAGTGGGAAAAAAACAAAAACTGTGTGTGCCTCAATACTGGTAAAATGGCACCAGCAGTCTGTAAGAGATTTTCATGAAAACATTTCTATAGAATCTTGTTAAACAAAAAAAGAAGAAAATTAGCATTAAAACAGTGGTATATTGGTAACCGATAGAGACCTCGGTGATATCAATAGAATTGCCATCTTCATCAAGCAGCTCTCCATAGACACGGCCATTGATAGTACACTTGTCAAACGTCATTACGTTCTGAACACAGATTATAACACGACAGACTCAAACATAACAATAAGAAACATTTTTCAACCCATTTTAATGAAACTCAAAACCAAGGAAAATATCCAGGATACGACCATACAGGCAAAATTTGATTGAGTGAGACGACGGGAAGGGGTCTGCGTAGAGAGGGTATTTTCCGTTACTTTTTGTGTTCTATCCTTTTTTTGTATTCTTGCTCATGCCTACAGGTCACATCAAAAGACCAATCACAACCATTTATGGCTCAAAACGCGTGTTTCCGCATAAGATAGGGCCTTTTGGGGTCTCGATGATAAAAAATAATGTTTGGGGGTCAAAACTCCAAATTCCACACCACAAACAATGATGCAAAGTTTAATCAAAATCCATTTCTAACTTTTTAAACAGTCAGACAAACAGACGTACAGAAGGACAGACAAATAGACACAGATTACTATATTACCTACTTCCTTTGCCAGAAGATAATAATGATAACTGTCTGACAATAAAAAAACCAGTAAAAATGCAAACAGAACCTGTGTGAGTGTGCCGGTCTTGTCCGAGAAGATGTACTCAATTTGTCCGAGTTCTTCGTTCAACGTCGTTGTCCGGGCCTTGGCCGGAGTGTCTGTCGGAGCATAGTACATTTTGTCATCCCAGTTTATCCACCAGCTGTGGCCAAACCGAATCATCTCCATGCTGCAAAACAGAAATCCCATACTGGACACCAGAAAAATGCTAGAAATCACCAAAATGAGTTCAAATCTCTGCCGAAGGTCTGCGTTCTATGCTTAGCAAACTGCAAATAAAGATAGCAGTAGTAAAACAAGAAATACACCGTGTCTAAAAAAAGTCAAAATCGTTTTTGTCACAATGTTGTCAAAATTCCACCTAATTTGATAATTTTTGGCACAAAGATTGCTGAGACAATAGAATTAGTTAAAGTAAACTCATTTTACACCTCACCTAATTTATGTCAATGCACTACCATGTGAAACACAGATGCTCCAAATTGTTATTACGTGGTGCTTGAGATTGCTCAGATCTGCATCAATTCAATGGAGGGTGCCACGTGATTTCATAATTTTGTAATATTAAATATTTTAGGGTAAAAATATCAGACAACAAATACCAGGATGATGAGTTTAAAACACGTCTAGTCAATGAATGAATGCCATTTAACCAGTATTTCAATTCCGCAATTTCCGCTATCACCCAGTGGCGTTGCATCTAAGCTATTGTGTCCATGAATATGGGACACACTTTAGGCATAAACTCTGATAATTTGCAAGCAAGTTGTTATACAAACTTATAATTCTGGTAAATAATCCACGTTTCAGTTTACTGCTTGCTTAATTAAATCATTACAATGTTTACTGGAGACAACAGCTCAGCGTTATGCAAAATTGGAGCATCGGTGTTTTACATGGTAGTGCATTGACATAAATTAGGTGAAATGGAAAATGAGTGCACCTTACATAGTTCCATTGTCTTGGCCACCTTCATGCCAAAAATTATCAAAGTCAGTGGAAATTTGATAATATGCGACTTTTAATAAAATTATTTTGTACATCAAACAGTTATATTGTAAATGAATGTCGAATGTGTTTTAATTTCAGATTACCCAGCGAAATTGTACCGACACGAAGTGTTAAATTAATGTTGAAATTATCGAAAGTTGCTTGAGCTTAATATGGTTATGCTTACTGAGTACTGACAGTTTCATTGTTATTATTATTAATTAAGTTTAGTTAAGGTTTGTTTTTTATAACTGTGGCACCATTGTGTTATGGTGAAAAAAGTAAAGTTGTATAGGACAAAAACAATTTTGACTTTTTTTTCTGAGACACGGTGTATTTCAAACCATAACCGATGTAATTTATTCCTTGCAATTGCATTATACACCAATACTGAAGACCCTGAACATTTGATCCGCTAACCCTAAAACCTCACCAAAAACCACACTGTTGCACATTGTGGCTATTTGAAATTTTTGAAGCTAGCTACCATTGGCCATCTTGGAGTTCCTTCAGTCAAATCTAATGCCACTGAACACATTAACCCCATAAATCTTATAGTAGAACCGAACGAGATATGGCCATTTTAGGATTTAATCCGATTGCAAATAGCGCCTTTCCTGTAGCTGACTTAGACTAGTCACAAACCAATTGATGGGCTGCCATTACTTTCCACCAAGGCCTGCAAATACCTTCTTTCTCAGAAAGACAGCATCATTGTCTTTTGTCTGATATCAAAATACATCCATAAATGCTTAATATTATTATTAGTCTGACTAAAAATCAATCAAAACTGAAAGGTCAGAAAGATGTGTATAGCTAGTAGCAGTAGTAGTAGTAGTAATAGTTGTTGTAGTTGAGTTGTAGTAGTCTATACCTAACATAGAGAGAGATAGGCACGACGGTGTTGAGTACAATGGCATAGGACAAAAAGACAAGCACCGCAGTGACTGTACAGCCCACGGTGACACTGTCATCCACTCGGCCGCTGTGAATTATGCTGCCCGGGATAAAGTACTCCCACGGCAGATAGACCTGAAACCGATGACCCACGAATGACTCCCAGAAACCACAGCAGATTGTACAGGCCAGGCACGTGCACAGCAGGAAGATGAATATCTACGAAACACGTTACCACAGGCATAATATAGTAGTAGTATCAGCATCATTGTCGTAAATTAAAATGTAGGTGGGGCAGAAAGTAACAATTTTCCGGCACACCATGGAAACAGCCAACAGAATTCCAACAGACAGTTGCAAATGTCCGACAGAGGAGATTATGTGTGCTGAAAATCCCAACTTTGCCCCTAAATTTTCCCAAAATCATGCTTTTCCGCATAAAATTTTGCAATGTTGTACAAAAATTTTCAAACAAGAATACCTTTTTCCAACAGCCAAAAATTTATGGTGGGTAACTGGCCTCCCTTACTCCCCAGCTGCCCCTCTGCCACAATGCCACCAAGTGCCGGGATAGTAGTAGTAGTAGTAGTAGTAGTAGTAGTAAAGGTTAAAGGTCCGAATATAGCTCTTAATGAGCGAACCCATCTCACAGCTACGGAGCGTCACTTGTCATATGGGATCACACAGTGTTACCTGCCACCCGACAGAGGTGAACGCATCCCGCCTTAACCCCAGCCAGATAGGCTGGTACTCGATTTACCTACCCCGGAGGGATGGAAGGCTGAGTTGACCTAGGCGGTTGGTTACATCCCAAGATGGTTTACCTGCCCACAGGCAGTCATAGATCGCAGTATTAACAGGGCCCAGCATACAGTAACTTCGCTGATCGGATCAGACGCGTTACCACTACACCACACCTACCGCAGTAGTAGTAGTATTGAAACAGCACGCACACCGACAATGAGGACATTCATCAGTTGGTCGATGTGGGTACGTTTAAACGTCGTCCGACCGCTGTTCATCATCAGTTTTGTGTCCTTGCCGGCAAATATCACAAGACCAAAACACCAGCCGGTGTTCCGCAGCACACAACCACGTAGCAGCAGTTTCTCGTTGTCAAGGGCAAACTTTTCATCCCTCCAACTTAGCACACCCTCGAACTTGTTCAGGTGATTGTTGGGCGGCTCACACGTTATCTCACCTGTACGATGAATGACCACACACGACGACAGGTAATGCAATCAATCGATAAATAAAACACATGTATAGCATCATATACCACAAACACATCAGAGTAGTTATACGATAACAAAATGATGTTGTGGACGTAAAAAACTATACCTTTTTACGATTGCAATAACTCTGTCAACTTTCTGAAACAGTACCCAACAGTGGTTTTAAAAGTTCACGGAGTCACTGTGATCAGAAAGAGTAAAGTTTTTTCAACCACCATATCACTCTTTGTTATCCTGTGACTACTACAATTTGTCTGTGGCATACGGTGCTTTAAAATGTGAAAGTAAAAAATTAAATAACAGCTTTTTCTAGGTCATGCATTTTGTCACAAATTTCCTGCACTGAATTTCAACAAAAGTTATATAGAACTGGTAGACACTGGTAGACATTAGACAAAGATATTCCAATAAGAAAAACAAACTTCACTTTGAACAAAAGAAAAACACAAAGAAAAAAACATTCCACTCAAGCCACCCAAAACTGCTCAAGCTACGTATTATTACCATACCATACAGCAATAATTAACTATTGCACTGACTGCTAATGCCCAAATTCCACTACAAAGACTTTCACCGAAACTTCCCCGCGGGGAAAGTCGCGGACACATATCGTGAAAGTCGCGGACACAAACCATCTCGACATGTCAAGACGTTTACGCCAAAGTCCGCGACAAGTTCCCGACAAAGTCACGGACATGTCGCGGGCACAAATCATGAAAGTCGACGATGTGATTTGTGAACTTGTCGCAAACTTTGTCACAAAGTCAGCATAATGGAATTTGGGCTTTAACAGACAATAACCAAACCATTAGTATTGCACCATTTTCCACTGTGCAATACACAAACACCACAATTAGATCTAGAAGTGAGCGAGCACACGTCACACCAACCGTCAAATCCGGACAGCTGTTCAATTTCTATCATGTCAGCAGTGCACGGCAAAGACTGGCGCACTTTGAGATTCGTCTCTCTGTACAATACACAATGGCAACCAATTATTACTGCTGTAGTAGTAGTAGTAGTGGCAGCAGCAACAGTAGTAGTACCAATAACAGTACACAAAAATTTCAGCAAAGTCTATAACAGACAAGAACAGCAGCAATTATCAATGTAATAGATAATCAATGCTAGACACTCACCCATCCAATTCTGCAGTCTCAACGTAACACAGGCCATTAGGTTCACTGGTGGACAGGAGCAACAGGTCAGCCTTCACACACAGGCAAACGGAGACATTTATACACGGTGTTTCGTGAAAAGAATCCCTTTTTGTTTTTTTTTCATAATTCGCTCAAATGATGATCAATTTACACAAAATGTTTATCGGTTGTAGCTGAAGAAATAGTAATTCAAAATATTTAAACAGAATATGGCAGTTGATTAAATATTCTTTGCTAGTCATGACGTAATGCTAACATCATAATGTGTCATGAGTACAAGCTTGCTTGTCTCAACTAGTGCTGACAGTTGCTACCCTGCTTCGATGGTGAACTTAATCTGGTTCACTAATGAAAAATGTTTATCATGTCAGCACTGAGCAACATGTGGACATGAAATCAGGTGTCTCGCAATCCAAAAATGCAGCCATTTTGCAAGCTTGCTGTGCTAGTGCACTGTCTTGTTCGAACATGTGAAAGTCCAGTAGCTATCCCCACAGACACGTAAATGTGATTGCTTCGCATGTTTTTGTGGCTGCAACTGTAAAACTTCAAAAATTTGTTATTAACAAATCAAATTTTTCACCATCAGAGCAGAGTAGCAACTGATAGCATCAGTTGAGACTAGCAAGCTTGTACCGTGACATATTATGACGTCAGCATTACGTCACGACTAGCAAAGAACATTTAATCAACTGCCATATATTGTTAAAAGTATTCTGAATTAGTATTTCTTCAGCTACAACTTGTAAAAATTTCACGTAAATTGATCATCATTTGAGTGAATTATGAAAAAAAGAAAAAGAAGTCGTTTTTATGAAACACCACGCAGATAAAAACAAACAGACAGACAAATGGATGAGCAGACAAAGTCACAAAAACAGACCACTGTTACATTTTCTTACATAATCCTGGTTTGAATAAACAAATTTTGGTATAAAAATCGTCACTTAATCAGCACTCAACAGCATTTCAAAGGCAAAATGGCAAAAAGTCCTATCTACAGCTGTCTATGGCAGAAGAACCTAACTACAAACTGAAAGTTTTTAAAAATGCTAGTTAAACATTTTATTTCATTAGAAAGTGAAATACAGCAAACAAATCTGAGCACTATATATTATAAAGTTTACAAAAACACTAAAAACAACAAAAAAAACTTTAAAAAAATGCATGGCACAATAGTTTTCAATTTTTTTGAAATGTTGTCAACAACAGAATACATTGTGTCCGGTAAAAAACAGACCCCCCTAGACATCGTGCAATAGCAATGTACAACAATGTCAAATCTAAACGAATATGAACAACGTTTCACATACTTAATCCCCAATAAATTCCTGAAGCGACTGCCAAATTTTGTTGAGAAATATTATTTTTAACAAAATTATTAATTGTTGAATATCAATAACAAAATATCTCCGTTACCAATATGGTGTTACATAAGTAAACTCCTGTGTTCATTTGCGCAACTTCAACAAACAACATCTGACTCTGACAAAATTTTACATCAACAATGCACCATCTATTGGCAATCAAAAAGCCAAATTTCAATCAAATCTATTTACGCAAACAATAGTTACAGCGGCTTTTGTGAGGTCGCCTCAAAGTGTGAAGTTCCAGTATTAGGCAACCGTTTGTTTAATCTCGACATCGTCCACGGTTTGCTGGGAAATGCTGCGACAAACTTTTCAGCACCATACCCTTTCTTTTGCCTCAACAGCTTAATTATAACATGATCATCTGCAGAAAACACCATTTTGTTATTGTTTATGTTATTTTGATTGCATCAACAAACGTCACTTCTGCTTGAGCAACTGCAGTATGTAACGCCATATTGGTACAAACTGAATTACCGGTGGGCATGTTTAAAGCAAAGGGTGTCACTAATTTTGAAACGCAATGTAATAGTAGTAGTAGTAATAGCAGTGGCAGTAATACTCACGGCAACAAACTGGTCGTTGTCCATCTTGATGACGTCTCCTACGACCACCTTATGCCACAGCTCATCAACCAGTTTCCCGTCCCGCAGCACGCTCGACAACCGGTTGTTTACATGACTGTCGCTACGGTGGCGTTGCTATGACAACAGCACACGTGAAAACCAACCACTCAACCGTGCAATGCCAGAAAACTTCTAATAGTAGCTAGATCTTTATTAAAAGTCGGGGACTAAGTCATTCGTTTCAATACAAGCTAGGTCTCCAATAAAAGTCAGGTGCCCTGATGGTACCAGATTACGCTCTGTAACTAACACAGCAACGTTATGTCTTCTAAATCAATAGTTTAGACAATGCCAAATAGGTAGTGGCACATGTTTTTTGACAGTTTACATAATTAAAAGTGGACCAGGACCATTGCGGCCAATTCAGCAGGTCCGAACCAATGTTCTGGTGCATATATAAATTTTTTCCAAATTACGTTTGACCAAAGCAAAATACTGGTACCAATTTTGTGAGAATTTTTTCCATCGTGCAAAATAGCCTTCAGCTTCAGGGGGCTTCACTCCCTAACCTTAACACCACCGATATGCCCCTGGACCCCACTGGAAACAGCCCTCAGACACCCAACACAGGCTCATACTCCTGTGCTCACCATAAATGCCAGAACAATCTAAACTACACTGCTATGGGCTGTAGTCATGTGCTATATAGGCCTATAATGTATTAAAAATTGCACACAGAAAAAAGTCAATACAGCAAGTTGACAATGTTTGCATATAAGCAGAGTCTCTGTCAACAAAAGCTCACACTCCTGTGCTCATCATAAATGCCGGAACAATAAAAAGTATGCTGCTATGAGCTACAGACACGCTATACTTTACTTACTAACTTACTTAGAAATAACTCATAAAGTGACATGTGTACAGAGCATAAATGTTGCAAAGCTTACATAACTCAGTAATGAGTGCCCCAAACCTAAAACTGATGACACCGATGATCCATGAATATCAACAAAATTATGAAATACTCTACTAATAGAGCAATCAAGAAAACAACAAAAAAGTATCCAAATAAAGCAAAGATAACCGAAGCAGCAATGAATATGTAACTCACAATGTCGTCAACGGCGTCTTTGATAGCACTGATAGCAAGCACGGCGACGAGAGGTATTAGCGTTGTCAGTGGAGTCAGTGAAGAAATCTCAGGTATGAGCTATTCATTAGTTAGGTGCAGTGGTCAGCAGCAGCAGCAGAGGAAAATAGCCGTGTTAGCATACAACCAAAGTAAACAGTTAATATATGAAACTTGTTAGCTTTCACCAGAACTGTCGAGTGATGAATCTGTTAATCGTGATAATCGCACAATTATTATTCTGACAGAGCATAAAGTCAACAGATTTGATGCACATTTAGTTGAAAAAATACACATTATTATACGATAGAAGGCTGTGGTCACCTTGATGATAGCAGCAATTTATTGGCAATAAAATGCCGAATCAAATCTTGTACAAAACAAAAACTCAGAGCAAAAATAGCACCAATGGGGCCACTGAAGTAACATTTTGACAGGAAAAGTTACTGACTTAGACTGCCAGCTTTGTGAATAATTTTAGCAATGTTTTAAGCACACTCAGGCAGTGTAAAAAAAGAGCTTTTGCAGTTGGTTAAAATTTTGATGGTGACGAATCACACGATTGCAATTAGCAAATGCATACACTCGACAGTGCTAGTTATAAAAATATGAATTATAATTAGTTATTGCAGACAAAATGTCAGCAGCATCGGTCACATAAGAAAGTTCTGCCATGTTAGTTGGCACACCATGAAGATAGCAATAATCTGAAAAAAATAAACTACCAGAAAATACTCAGACAGCATAAATCTCTACCAGGGTCCATCGGTCTGATTAATCCAAAAGTTGCTAGCAGATTTTAACGAAACTTTTTAGAGAAGTACTGTATGGCCCAAAAACCATCAACCGGATTTTGGTGACATGGATTATGGTATAAATACAAGAACGTATTAGAAAAAAAACATATGTGCATAAGAGTCACAGCCAAGTGCAGTAAATCATCTCCATATGTAACCAGCCATACAGGAGGTCAACTCAGCCTGGCCATCCCTCTAGAGACAGGCGCATTGTGCACCAGCAAAACATGGAGCATAAACAGATATGCCACATGATGCACCAGCCCCATTGGTGTGGTCTTCCACTTACAGTTTAAACGGAAATCAGCTGTGAGCTATAGGCCTCGTAGGTCTGGAAGTACTTAGGCACAATTATGTACATATCAGAGTTGGTGAATGCTGAGTGCACTGCTCAATGGCGTTTCCCTAATGTTTAAACAGCATCACTATCTTACTACAATGCGCGGATAGCCTGTCTGTCTGTCTGTCAGCCCCCTCTGGCGCCTTCCCTGTTGCACGGTCGCAAACCCCGACCGCGGCGTTTGAGTCCTTGGCCCTTAGGTACATGTACGTGCCCCAACCTTGCCTTCCACCTGCCCCACGGGCAGCTTGAGGGGGCGGGGGTTGAGTTGCTGGGTCTTCTTTCCCCGCTGATTCTGTCAAGTTCTGTCAGTAGTGCTCAGCTTCGTGGCGACATCTGGTGAATGACGGCCACTTAAAGGTCCCAGCCTAAGGCCTTAAGGCCGGCCATGAATTTCATAGTCTCTGAGACGTGCCGGCTCACGCTGGCAACTGGATCAGTGGCGCCCGCTGCACGTTATTAGGACTACGTACCACGTACTGCGTACAACCTCTCCCAAACTCTTGTGTGCATTCACTTCACTAGCAAAGTATATCTTAACACGCCCGTAAGGCGGGTACTTTGCTAATATGTTCAAAGGAAGAAGTTCTGTTTTAGATAGTCTCAGAAGAGGTTCATAGTAGTCTTCAAACATTTGGAGCTTGGAATATTATACCACACAGTTGCCGTTCTGACACTGTAAAGTGTACAACAGCAACATGGTTTCATACCTCAGTCGGCTAAGTTCAAAGAAGAACCACCTTGAGAATCACTTCTATTATGGAAGAAAATCTGATATCACTTTTGGTCGGAAAAACAGGCCGTATACGTACATAATATCGTTCAGCCAGTGCACTGCAGCAATGAAGGCAATTAGTGTTTGAAAGGGTCACAATGCATGCTGGGAAGGTATTTAGCCATTCCGTGCAGCGAACCCGGGTCGAGTAAGTTGGCACGAGACATGACTGATTGCAATGGTAACTTCAGGGGGTAAAAATATCTGACTTACAACATCATCGATAATATCCTTGAGAGCCGTTACTAGCAGAACTGTGACTAAAGGAATTAGAGTTGTGACCCACGTCAGAGATGATATCTGAGGAATTGACTGCACCACCATCAATTGATCAATTCGTCAATTAATCAATACCACCAGTAGCAACAGCACAACTTCATTCAGTCAGGAGATGGCTGTTAAAAACCTAGAATGTTTTAAATTTAAGCTCTTTTTGCATTTTTAGGTTTTAATAGAAACACCAAAGACCTACTGAAACAGTTTATAAAGTGAATGTGGACTACATCGTAGAAGGCAATTCAGATCAGCTACAGGCAGTCAGACTGAAAAAATAACAGCAAAAATAACAGTAACAATCGTACTGAGTACTGCCCCACACAGTACCCTGGGTATTAACTATCCCTGAATCATGCATACTATTTAAAGGTCCATGGACACCAAAATTAGCATATACGTTTTATCTATTTTCCTAAAACAGCATAATTTTCTGATAATTTTCGTAGTAATATCAGCGATCAGCGTTTAATCAACGCGAAGAAATTTACACTTGAAATCAACGATCTACAAAAATGCCATAGAAAACAAACCACCATGTTGACAGGCTGATGACATCACCAGTTGAACACTTCGTCAATGCAAAATATGCATAGAAACATAATCGTTGTAAAATCATATTTTCTATATATGTACTGCTGCAGTTGTCATGCAACACAGTATTTTTTGTGTCGTTAAAAATATTAAAATAAATTGGTAAACATTGACTGTATTCAACTGATGACGTCACTTCCGGCCACTTGCCAAGATCAGATTTTTCAGCATAACGTAACATAACGCCATTTCTTGTTATATTCAGACATTAATTTCATACACTTATAAAGCTCAAATTAACACAATATACATGCAAGGTGAAATGTCTAACTGAGGTCTACAAAAATTTCATAAGTCAGTTTGACCGTGGCCATGGACCTTTAACTTCACTTATTTACTGATAAACATTACTATAATCAGTCCAGCCAAATAATGCCAACAGTATAGTATCTATCACTTTTTCAATTTACCTCTCAATTCCCATTCATACAGTTTGCAGACAAGTAAAGCCTGTAAAATATAAAGTGTCTCATTCCAGTAAATGGCAAAAGTTACTAAGCTGGAGATTTGCTACCACACCATAGTTAACCCCCAATTAACTCAAGAAAAAATGGACAATAAAAAAAACAGTATTAGTAGTCGAAATAGCTGTAGATTATCACAGACAGATCTTTTCCATTCCGGTAATATTGACTGACCTGCAGGATAAGTAGAACTAGAAAGTAGGCGTTTGCTATCCGCTGGAACTGTTCAAACAGGTTCTTCGGCAGGAAACTCACGGCTGTGTACTTGGACGTGGTTATACGATTGTTCTACAACCACAGCATAACCATCACATAACCACGCAATCCATATATTCACCACTTCACTCTATATAAACAAAAGACAGTACAAAAACTAAATATTGTAAAATCTGCCACAAACCAGACACATAGGTGCTGCATGAAACATGAAAGTTAACAGTTGAAATTTTTCCCAAAAAGACTTCCCAGTCCCCAGCTTTTGGCCTGTCTTGTAACATTCCTGTTGGCTATCAGACTGGACAGCATTTCCAAATTCACAACGAAATCAACTCACTTCATAGCTGAACGAATTGTTGAACGTGGAGTCATTTGCTTTAATACGACGTTCTCTCTCTGAACACGCAAACACCGACAAATGTCACAAATGCACCATGCGTAACTAGCACTGACAAAATGTGTAGTCTAGTATAATGGCAGGGTCTCAAACTTCTGATCAAGGCATTATTGGTTCAATGCCGGGTCAGGTCATTATCAAGTGGTTAGTACTTGAATGGGACAGATGAACCATCCCGACGTATAACCAACACCATTAAAGTTAACTCAGCCCTCTATCCCTCTGTGTGGCTGGGGTTGAAGTAAGGTGCATTCACCTGCATCAAGTGGCAGCTGATACTGTATAATGTCATATGGCAGGTTATGCTCCATAGCTGAGATACATTTCCCATAAAAAGCTATATCATTTAAAGCAGTTGTCTTAAAGACAAGTCTTTCTCAACAAAAATTGCACTAGCACAGAAAATCATGCTCAAAATAATCAACAGAAAGTACACTCAAGGAAAACCAGCCCTATAAAAAACGCAAAATCCAAGACTGTATAATCCTAAATTAACAAGAACTACCACACTAAATGTTGTGCTTATTGGAGTAATAGTATGCAAGTTTTACAGCAATTCACAATATCTGAACTGAAGTATAATCTAGGCAACACAATGTGGCGGAATGTAAAGATGTTTTTAGCACACACGCTGGGCCAGTCAACAAAAACACTGCACAGAAAGCATTTCAATAGCTGCAGAGATAAACTAACAGACAGACTGCCAGTCTGTCACTGACAGTGCAGGCAGATGCATCTAGACATCTGCTAGCAGTTGAAACACAATACACCAGCAAGTGACAACCACACTCTGGCCTGGGGGGGAAGGCAGAGATGGGGCTGCTCAACCTCACCCACACAATTACTTTCATCTTTGGTTCAAACTGGTCAGTTGTTACTCCATTTTAGTCCAAATCCCAAACTCCCACCAAAAACTGTAATTTAGATCAGATTTTTTATGTGGGTCAGTGTGCCCTTCAGGTCGCTCAACCAGCAACAAAAAAGTGTCCAGTAATATCTAAAAAAACTTCAATTCAACTCATAGAACATTAAGGGGAGACTGACCCCACCGACTGACCAACTATAAGGAGATTAAGGCGGCTGACCCCCCAGTATAGCACTGCCAGTCACTGCTGCCCATAGGAACGACTAAAAGATGCAGCTTCAAGGTTGAGTGAGTGAGTGAGTAGGGTTTAACGTCTCCCGACACAGTATAGATCATTTCGAGGACAGCCTTTTCAGGCAGAATGCACACAGACACAATAATGAAATGGTAAGTTTAAACTTTACAATAAACAGAAAGTTTAATCTTTACAGAAACATGAAACACAAGAATACAAAAATGACGTTAACCTAAAATTGTAAGAACTCCATTATATGCATGCATATGTAATTGGCATAATGTTAGTTCTAATAATATTCCCTGCTGTCCTCCAGACAGTCAGCAATGTGATAATGCTGTCTATTGGAGGACAGGGGGCAAGGTTGACTAGAGCACTAGATCACTATTCACTGTGACAAATAATCACACATCTGCTAAAGCAATGCAATCAGATACATTCTGCTAACTGTATAACTGCTAAAACTGTCTGTCTGGCTGCATTTGAACAGAGTCAAAGCAAAGCTATGGCTGCTGCTGGTGCAGTTGTCTTCTGTTATCACTGTAATGATGGAACTGAATAAGACTACACTGAATGGACTGGATATAATCACTGTACTTAGTGACCCCAGGGCAGATGGTTTTGTTTTTGCTAAAAAATAAAAAGAGACTAGAGAAGACTCCAGATGCCTTCCTCTAGTGATTATGTTAACCCATATGAACAGCTTCAGTGCACAGCAAATGCTTACATAAGCTCAAATGCCATTACGCTGACTTTCACCAAAACTTCCCCGCGGGGAAAGTAGTGGACACAAATCACGAAAGTCACAGACACAAACCATCTCGACATGTCAAAATGTTTGCGACAAAGGCCGTGACAAGTCCGCGACAAACCCGTTTGTGTCGCTCTAGTGGAATATAGCCCCTTACAATGCAGGGGAGTCGGAGACAAAGTCCACGGACTTTGTTGCGGACACAAATCACGGAAGTCCATGACACAAACCATGAAAGTCAGTGACATGATTTGTGTCGTGGACTTTCATGATTTGCGTCTGACAGTCGCAGACTTTGTCGAAAAGTCGGCATAATGGAATTTGGGCTATACCACACAAATTTTACTCATGCAAGCACACACAACCTTTCATACTAGTGAACTGGCCGAACCAGGACTACAGAATAATTAAAAGACAGCCGCATCACCGCCTAAGGTACTTTGTTCACTTAGCTCGTGCAGCCCCTACGAAAGATCATCACCGAGTCATAGCCGCTGCACTCCAACCCCCCAGCTGACTGGAGAAGACCGGCCAAGCATCCAAAAACAACCTGGCTCAGAACAGTCGATGAAGACGCCAACCCCAGAACTTCAGAGTTCACACTGCCTGGAGGACAAAAGAGACGTTTGGTGCCAAGTCATCAGCACAGCAATGATCTGACAAGAGTTTGCCAAGAAGAAGAAGCAGACGAAGAAACCACATCACAAACCCCGTATCTCTGGTCTCACAGCATAAGCTAGCATCTGGCCAAGGGCCGAGAAAATGGAGATCAGTGCCAAGCATGGGATACACTGCTCTGGCGTTAGGACAGCTTAACTTTTCTTTACATTATGTTAGTGCTAAATTATAACAGACACTGGTAAGCAGTCAAGCCAGAAACTGGTACAGTGCATGCAGTTCAGCAGCTCTTATGCAACCCTTATGCAATCTTTGAGTGAGCTATTTGCTCAGCACTGATGCCACTATGATGAGGGGCCCAATGCGCATCCCCGATATGCCAAGAGGCTAAAACAATCTCTTAGAAGCCTTGGTAAACTTAAAGAAAGAAGACAAATACAGTTTGCTTAGGTCATTGCAATGCATTAGATGAGAACCTAGAATGTGATGTCAACAGATCATAGTAGCACTGCATCTACCAAGAAAATGCAGAAAAGCTTCACTCTCTTCTTGACACAGAGGACAAAGTGCATCTGATTTGATCTTTATTAGAGTAAAATGCTGAATTAAGTCGATATGTCCAGTGAGCAGACCCAACAAAAATTTGTAAATCCCTCCTTCAAAGACTTAAAGCAAACTTAGACAGGCTGAAGTCAGTGCTTCTTGTGTGGAGCACACAAATGAAAAAATCTTGCATTACAGTTACACACTGCAGTTGTAATGCATTTGTGCAAACTATGCAATACATGTACATAGGAAAATTGTACCAATACAGTGAAATAATCATAGATGCAAAAAAAAACGTTCCAGGAAAAATTTAAAAAATGTTTAAAAACGTAAAAAACGTGGCAAGAATAAAAAACGTTTAAAAACGTTGAATAAAAAACGTTGACCATAATGTGTTCAACTTCTTGCCTAATGCCTAATGCTGTAAGCGCAGTATACCTAGAATAATAGTTTACATAAAGAGAACTTGATTTAATTTCAACTCAGCTGTGTGGTCGTATGACAACAGCATTAAACTAACTAAATATGCTAGTTAAAAAAGTTTTATTTAGTATATTTGGACTAACTAAGTAAACTACACCAGTATGACCTATATTAATTCGTTTCTGCTGTCTCAAAAGTGCTTCACGAAGCTTCTGATGGGATTTCAATGCACGTTTTTAAAAATGGAAAACCTTGAGCAAAATAAAAAAAGTTGAAAAACGTAAAAAACGTGGCAAGAATAAAAAACGTAAAAAACGTTTTTTTTACATCTATGAAAATAACCAACCTTCAGAGTGATTCTTCTTCCAGCAAAACTTCATCATTGGTCACAATCACAAGATCCTGACCTCAAACCTCGGCCATCGATGAAACATACTCACTCCAAACTGCACAACCAAAGATGACAATTCTTCACCACACACAACAGATGGTGTACACTGTACAGTAAGCAATGTTCATTTAAGCACTCTAATGTAAACCTTGGACAAAAGCAGAAAGAACTTCAAACCATTCCTAGCAAAATCTTTAGAAGATAGCAACATGCTCCCCCTCCCCGAAAACACAGTGTCAACTGAGTGGCATCATTCTTCGTGTATAATCACCAAATGTAAAACTCATTACAATACAATACACAATCGATTTATATAGTACAGAAACACAAAAAAAATTAAAAGCTAGTGGTATAGCTCTTAATGAAAAGCATCTCAGAGCTATGGAGCGTCACCTGCCATATGGGATCACAGTGTTACCTGCAACCCAAAACAGGTGAATGGGCCCCACCTTAACCCCAGCCAGATAAGCTGGTACTCGATTTACCTACCTAAAGGGATGGAAGGTTGAGTTGACCTAGGTGGATGGTTACATACCGAAATGGTTTACCTGCTTGCAGGCAGTCACCCATCCAAGTACTAAGCTGGCACAGCGTAGAGTAACTTCACTGATCCTGAGATGAAACGTGTTACTGCTATGCCAAGCCAATAAGCCATTAAGATTAGTAAAGAGAAAAGATAATAAGTTTTAACAGCATTTAAAAGTATCAATAAACTTAAACAAAGAGAAATGGAACTCTCAGATGGTATGTCAATGTATTACAGACACTAGGAAAGTGTCACTGTATTCAATTAACAATGTTTCACATACCTGCAAGGAGCATCAGTTCTAGTGATTTGCAGCATTACCCGTTTTAGGAACCGAGTACTGAATTACCCGGGTACCCAGACCCGGTTTTAACTTTAAGCAAGTGAAAAAAATGACAACGAAGTTACGTGTAAACACCCCATATTTTTTCAGAAGTTTAGGTTTTCACATGAAACATCTATAATATCAATTTTATGTCGTGTGATACCAAACATGTATAGTCCATCAAGGAAAATGGCTGAAGTTGAATTTCCCTTGCAGTACTGAATTTCGCCACAAAGGCTGCAATTAGCAAAATTTTTATCGCTTTCATTAAGTAAGTAATCAGTGCAAAAATGGGTAGCAATTACCCAGATTTGGAACCGGGTAATAAATTTTGGAATCAGGTCCGGGTACCTGGTTCCTGGTATATATCACTAATTAGATCATCAATTTAAACAATATTAATCACCTGCTTACTGTTTTTTCTTTGCTGTGTATGCTATATCCCATTACAGTGCACTAAGACATGAAACCAACATCAATGCAGTAACTTAATGTTAACTTAATAACTCAATGTAACTGTAACTTAACTCAATAACTTAATGTAATCAATGTAGTCTATGTATTCTGCTTCTAAAAGCCCGGCGTACAGTACATTATTCACCTCTAACCGGGGCAAATGCTATTATCAGCGCAGGCTAAACTGATATAACAGCTTTTTCATCTCAAATGTGCCACGCCCATCATCAAGGATACTGAGTAACCGAAAGACGCATTCAATATGATACTAACCAAATAATGCTTCACTGACCTACTCGAAAATAGCTGTCGACAATGCTATAACAGTTATGCATACGCGTGGAGCATATCTGAAGTACTCAGTACCCACTCTGAGTGCAGCCAGTCAGAATATCATCCAGAAGCTTCAGAGTAGACATTTTCCTTTTCCGGGAACAGTGCACGGAAAACTGCATTCGTCTGTTAATTTCTGCTATGCAACAATCAGAAAGCCAACCTGCAGACGGCAGTGCAGTTAAAACCGCCAAACTGACAGCGAATAATAAGCAAAAATGACATCTTTTGCGAACCAAAACAACACAAAAGTAAACAAATCCAGTTCGACACCTACATCAGTATGTAAATTAAATGCTGTATCGCCCCAATCGCCGGAACGGCGGAAACGAGTTGTGTGTTACTACAAACGATGAGGGCCTATTGAATATTCATTATATTTGATTGACATACGGTCAAGACACGACATTACTTCGCAAGAGGATATGTGCATTTTTGGAAAAGAAGAAGAAGAAGGTTACTATTAATCATTAACAGGAAGTGACATATTAACTTTCAAATTATATGAACATCATTGACCTTGGATACAAGGCCACCTGGAATTCCCGTTCGGGAATTCCCGGGAATTCGCCGTTCGCAAAATTCCCGCGGGAATTTTTATGAATTGGCATTTTTGCACTACCCAATACTGTTTTCCTTTAGTTCTCCTCGCTGGAAGCGCCTTTCCCCTATCGGGGACGGACCGGTCTTGTAGGAGCCACGGGTTTTTCCTGGGATAGACCACGGAAATCTTCTGATAGTTTTCAGGCCCATCTAGCAGCAACACGATAGCGCTTTCTGCCTTAGCATGGAATGGCATAACTATAGTTTAAGGC
>Ga0209671_1001087_pt1 | contig 21452 bp, 16 predicted proteins | sample WorMetHERISLAND2_2_FD_187401 | JGI IMG/M metagenome (GOLD analysis project Ga0209671, IMG submission 187401) | Marine gutless worms symbiont microbial communities from Max Planck institute for Marine Microbiology, Germany - Olavius geniculatus... | ecosystem: Host-associated > Annelida >... | reverse complement strand
AGTAGTCGGTGTAATCAATTGCTATTTGTGCGTTTGTAAAAATCTTGAAGAAAAAAAACCAGAAATTAGGCGCACAAGGTGAGCCGGTGTCAGTAAGTAAAATTCGATTTGGGCAACAGCCCGTTGCGGCTTGACCATATAAATAGTATCCCTTGGCCCTTTGGAGGGCGCCAGCGGGGTTCGGCCGATACGTTTTGCCGAAGTCTGCCGTCCGGCATGGACCAATTGGAATGCTATTTTGCCGCCCTCCTGATGAACAGCGTCAACCAGGCGTGTGAGCCCGGCGACCATTTCATCATCATGGATTCCGGTTTGGCGGCTTGCGGCCTGGCCCTGGGGATGCACATAGCAATATCCCGGGATTATCAGTCCGACGCCGCCTTTAGCCAGATTCTTATACCTCGTTATCAACTCCTCAGACACCTTACCGTCTTCCTCTGCCATGCATTCGTAGGTGGCCGAATGCACAAACCCGTTTCTTATTTCAACATTTTTGATTTTCAGTGGAGAAAAAAGTGCTGACATAGGGTGCCTCCTTAACTTGTTCATTAAAAGTTAATTGGAGGATCTGAGGGATCAGGGAGTTTGGCCGTCCCTATCGGAGAGATCGAAATACGGCGACGGGCGGCTCAACGATGTGAAAAACAATTAGGTGGAAGCTTCCCGATACCTCAGATACCTGTACAGGAGCGAAACATCCGGACTCAAATTGAATACAATCCAATTGAAAATTACGCCGCCTCCGACGCATAAATCGCTGTTGGTAGATTTATAAAATCAGGTTGTCAGCCGATACGCATAAAAATTGACAGCTGACAGAGAACACCTGATTGAGCCTCTTGCGTTCTATTCGTGCCAGGGATAACCGGGAAATTTTGTTTTGCGCCCCGATTTACATCAGGGCTTGGTTTTTTTAGATATTTTGCAGGGTCGAATGTAAAAAACTGTCGTAATCTGAGGTGCCGTCAAAAATATATGCCCATGACACATTCAGGAATCAGGCTATACTGCCACATGGGATAGCACATCTTCTTCCTTCTCGACAACCCGTTTCTGCAACTCCTTTACTTCCTGGGCCAACTTTTCGACAAACTTGTCATCGTCAATAGCGCCCAAATTAATGTTGACATTGTAAATTGCAGCCAGAGCGCCGGTCCTGGCGTTCATGGCGGCGACCGCTCCATCGGAGGCGGCGTTTTTATTGCCCTTTCGAATGGCCTGACCGGCGAGATCGATGACGGCCAGCGCGTCCTTGGCAACTTCCAGGGGGACCAAGGCGGCATGTTTGATGGCGTCCTGTATTTTTTGTTTGCGTGCCGCCACTTCATCATCGGTTGTCTTGGGAAGCCGGTAGGCCGCCATCACCGCCGTGTAGGCATCGGCGTCGCGGTCCACGGCCGTTGTCAGTTTTTTTCTTAACTGTGAAGCCTTGTCGGCAAGGGCTTTCATTTCCGCTTCCACGGCGGCATAGTTTTTTTTGCCGATGGTCAGGTTGGCGACCATTTCGGTAAGACCGGCTGCCAGGGCAGCGTTCAGGGCCGCGACGCTTCCGCCGCCGGGAACAGCAGTCCCCGCTGCAGCCGCATCGAGATATTGGGTAATTGTATTATCTATCAGCATGGTCTGGCTTCTCCTTCATGATTTGATGGTTACGATTTGATCCTATATCGCAAAGAGCAAAGGGCACGGCGCATAGCGTGCCAAATGAAATTCTTGAAATTTGAGAAATTCCTTACGCTTGGCCCTATGCGCTCTGCGCTATGCCATTGACCTCCTTCAAGTATCTATCCTTCCGTCCTACACGTTTATACATTCATTTTACTCATAGATCCTATATTCGAGCACCTGCTGCATGGAGAAGTCCTCCAGACCGAGATAGTAGGCGGCCGTGTCGATCAGGGCTTCCATGGGCACCAGGCCGATGACCTCGCTGCCGACCACGTTGACGCCGTAGCGGCGCGCTTCGATCCGGATCAGCTCGAACACCCGGTAAAGGGCGGTTTTGGTGTAGTCCGTCATATTCATCGATACCTGCACGATACCCCGGTCCTTCAACTCGATGCCGATACCTTTGCAGTAGCGCAGACCGCCGCTGATGTGCCGCACATTTTTGGCGATCATTTCGGCAATCTCCAGCCTGTCGGTATCCAGGTTCACGTTGTAGGCCACCAGCGGCATGCGGGCGCCCATGGCCGTCACCCCGGCCGTGGGGTGAATCTGCTGCGGTCCGAAGTCCGGCTGCCACTCCGGCCGGGCCAGCTTTTCGGCCATCCCTTCGAACTGGCCCTTTCTGACGGCGGCCAGGTTTTGTCTTTCCGGCCGGGATGCCGATTGCTCGTATAAGAAAACCGGCAGTCCGTATTTGGCTGCAGCTTCCCCGGCCGCTGACTTGGAAATTTCAACGGCTTCATCCACGGACACGTTCTTAACCGGGATAAAGGGTACCACATCAACGGCCCCCATGCGGGGATGTTGACCCTGGTGGGAATTCATGTCGATGAGCTCGACGGCCACGCCGATCGCGTCGATCACGGCCGACTGCAGCGCTGCGGGTTCACCGACCACGGTGACCACCGAGCGGTTGTGGTCCTCATCATTTTGATAGTCCAACAGCTTAACGCCCTCCCGGCCGCGGAAAGGTTCGACGATTTTTTCGATTTTTCCCAGATCGCGTCCTTCACTGAAGTTGGGAACGCATTCCAATATTTTATTCATAGCAGTCATATTATTCTCCCTGAAAAATTTGTTATTCGTTATTCGTTATTGGTTATACCGGGCAAAACGGATTGTCTCTGCTCCATTCTTCAAATAACTATTAACTAATAACCAATAACTCAAAATGGTCGTCGGGTTTTCTATCCCCATTAACGGCTAATCTTTTAGTTTCTTGAATGCTTCCTCCACTTCCCGTGCGACCATTTTGTCATCGGCGATAAACGGCAATGTGATGTGGTCCGCGCCCTGTCGGATCTGATTGTAATCCGCGCTGGTTTCGATCGAGTTTGGATTTCCGGCCCAGGCCCGTCTGGCAACACCGCCCATCACATCCCAGGGAATGGCCTGTTTGATGACGGCATCGATCCGTTCGCTGCCGTCCAGAACCAGGCCGAAGCCGCCGTTGATGGCATTGCCGATCCCGACGCCGCCGCCGTTGTGCAGGGCCACCAGGCTCATGCCCCGGGCGGCGTTGCCGGCAAAGCAGTGGGTGGCCATATCCGCCATGATATTGCTGCCGTCCTTTATGTTGGCGGTTTCTCTAAAGGGTGAATCCGTGCCGCCGGTATCGTGATGATCCCTGCCCAGCATGACTGGCCCGATTTCGCCGTTTCGCACCATTTGGTTGAACTTCAGCGCGATGGCTGCGCGTCCCAGGGCGTCCTGGTAGAGGATTCTGGCCTTGGTCCCGACCACAAGCTTGTTTCTGGCGGCATCCCTGATCCAGACATAGTTGTCGCGGTCCTGAAATCTTCTGTTGGGATCGATGCATTCCATGGCGGCCTGGTCGGTTTTCAGCAAATCGTCCTCCTTGCCGCTCAGACACACCCAACGAAAGGGACCGTACCCGTAGTCGAACAGCAGCGGGCCCATGAGGTCTTCGACATAGGACTGGAAGATAAATCCGTCCAAGGGGTCTTTGCCGTTTTTGCAGACCTCGCTGACGCCGGCGTCGCTGACCGCCTTTAAAAAGCTGTTGCCGTAGTCAAAGAAATACGTTCCCCGGTCCGACAGGGTCTTGATCAGTTCATAGTGCCGTCTCAAGGTGGTGTCGACCATTTCCCTGAAGCCGGCCGGTCCGGATTTCAGCAGGGCGGTGCGTTCCTCGAACCGGATTCCCTGGGGGCAGTAGCCGCCGTCATAGACGGCGTGACAGGATGTCTGGTCCGACAGCAGATCGATGGCGATGTTGTTATTGACCGCATATTCGATAAGATCAACCACATTTCCGTAAAAGGCAATGGAGATGCTCTCTTTTTTGCGCTGGTGTTCGGCGGCCAGCTTAAAGGCCTCGGCCGGATTGTCCACTGCCTTTTTTATCCAGCCCTGATCCAGCCTGGTTTTTATCCTCGAATAATCCACTTCTGCAATGATGGCCACGCCGTTGGCGATCTCCACGGCTTTGCCCTGGGCGCCGCTCATGCCGCCCAGCCCGGAAGATACAAATAGATAGCCGGCCAGGTCCTTGTCGGCGGGCAGGTCCAGTTTGGCCCTGGCGGCGTTGAGGATGGTGTTGTAAGTGCCGTGGACGATGCCCTGGGGTCCGATATACATCCAGCCCCCGGCGGTCATCTGGCCGTAGTTGGCCACACCCAGGGCCATGGCCCGGTGCCAGTTTTGCTGGTCGTCAAAACAGCCCACCATCAGCGCATTGGTGATGATGGCCCGGGGCGCATGCTCATCCGACGCGAACAATCCCAGAGGATGCCCGGAGGCCATGACCAGGGTTTGATAGCGCGTCAACACCTCCAGATACCTTTTGATCAGGCGATACTGCATCCAGTTTTGACAAACTTGACCGGTTTCGCCGTAGGTTACCAGTTCATAAGGGTACAGGGCGACGTCAAAATCCAGGTTGTTGTCGATCATGACCTGAAAGGCCCGACCCTCGATGCAGCTGCCGGTGTAGCTGTCGACGGGTCGGCCCTTGATGCGGCCCTGCGGCCGGAAGCGGTAGCCATAGATCCGGCCCCTTGAAAGCAGTTCATCCATGAATTCGGGCGCCAGGGCTTGATGCCATTTTTCGGGGATGTAGCGCAGGGCGTTTCTGAGGGCCAGCTCGGTCTCCTTTTGGGTCAGGTTAAAGGGCCTGGCGGGCGCCCGGCGGATACCATCCACGAATTCCGGCGGTTGCGGCAGTTCTTCAAATATCTCTCCCAGATCGATTTTAATTGACGGCGCTGTTTCCATGTCATTCGTCCTTTATTTAAGTCCTCGAAATTCATCCTGATCTCTATAGTTGAGTAACGCTGTTTAGAAGTGGTCTCAAAACTGATTATCATAGCCTCTTCGCCAAAATCAACAGCAAGGATTACAGTACCCGGTAAATGCTTTAAGCGGTCCGGGTTGATTTGTGATGAACTGTGGATAGATTGTTAGTTGGCGGGATAGGTGGGAGCAGAAAAATTTCAAACCCCAGGCACCAGAAACATCGGATTACAAATAAAGCGCTGCGCCTGCGGCGGATCAATACCCAACACGCGGCGCAAGCGCCTGCGCTGCACGTGACCAAAACAATTACGCCGGTCTTGCCGCATCTCTACATATTTTTCCTGATGTTTAGGTTATATTTGATAATAATATCGGCCGATGATTTCGTTCGAGATTTAGAATTTGGAGCTTGTAATTCGGGATTTAAAAAACTAATTGTTTAAATGTTTTCTTAATTTCAGATAATTGTCTTTTTGCCTGAGGTCGTTTTGCGATTAGATACATGCTCCTTGACACCGAATACGCGGTTCCTTTATATTAAAAACTTTCGATTGTCAGCACAATATTTCATTGAAAAGTAAAAAATGTACTATGGCGTTTTCAGGACGAATTTTAGAAATTGATTTAAATACGGGGGCTTGGAAGTTTCTGACCTATCCCGATGAATTCATGTGGAAATATCTCAGCGGGCGTGGCTTCAACGTGCAGTACCTTTACCACAATCTGCCGGCCGACGCTGATCCGCTGGGTCCCGAAAACATTCTTATGTTTTCATGCGGACTGCTCACGGGCACTGCCGCTCCGGCCTCGGCCCGGCTGCATGTTAATGCCCGCTCCCCCCTGACCGGACTTCTGGGAAGCTCCAATGTCGGCGGCCACTTTGGAGCCAAACTGCGGTCCTGCGGCATTCAAAGCCTGATTGTCCGCGGCAAATCACCGGAGCCTGTCTACTTGTGGATCGACGGCGACAAAACTGAAATCCGCAACGCCAAATCAATTTGGGGCCTGGACACCTGGCAGACCGACGCACAACTCAAAACCAAGCTGGGCAGTGAGAAATTGAGCATCATGGCCATCGGTCCGGCCGGTGAGAACGGAACTTTGTTCGGCTGCATCATGACGGACCGCGACCACGCCGCCGGCCGAACCGGCATGGGAACCGTCATGGGCTCCAAAAACCTGAAAGCCATCGTGGTCAGGGAGCCGAAAAAGAAGACTATATTCCGGGGCGGTGAAAACGGGCGCGAGGCCATCAAGCGCTACGTCTGGCAGATGAAAAATTCGCCCCATTACAAGGACATAAAAAAGCACGGCGGGGCCGGGTACGTCGAATGGGCCGACGATCTGGGGATTCTGGCCATCCGCAATTTCAGAGAAAATACCTTCGAGGCCGCCTCGAAAATCGATGGCAAACATCTTGAAAAAAATATTACCCGCACCCGCGGCTGCTACCATTGCCCGGTGCGATGCAAGGCCGAACTGGAGTTTGATGAAGGCAAATTAAAGGGTCGCAAGGCGGTCCGGCCCGAGTTTGAACCGATGCTTTCACTCGGCTCCCGCTGCGGCCTGACGGATCTCGACACCCTGGTGTACCTGGACAACCTGTGCTCGCGGTTGGGCATGGACAGCATTTCCACCGGAGGCGCCGTTGCCTTTGCCATGGACCTCTTTGTACGGGGAATCCTGACACCGGGGGACACCGGCGGCCTTGAGCTCACCTGGGGCAACGGCGAGGCCATGGAGGCTTTGATCAAGCAGATGGCATCCGGCGAAGGCCTGGGGGGTATTCTTGCCAAGGGGGTTCGCCGGGCCGCCCAGATAATCGGCCGCGGGGCCGAAAACTATGCTGCCCACGTCAAGGGGCTTGAAATTGCGGGCTATCATCCCGACAACATCATGGGCACGGCCCTGGGATACACGGTTTCCAACCGGGGGGCCGATTTCAGTGACGTCTACGCGACGCTGGAGTACAAATGGATGCCGGATGAAAAAATCGAGGAGTTCGGCCTTCCCAAGACGATTGATCTCAACTCCATCCATGGCAAAGCCGCGCTGGTCCGACAGAGCATGATCGTCGGCCTGGTCATAGACTGCCTGGGCTTGTGCAAGGTGCCGGCCTTGTGCCTGATTTGTACCTACGACCTGGTGGCGGAAGCCGAACTGGCTTCCGAGTTGACGGGTCAATCGGTCGATTCCGGTCAGCTTTTTTACGCCGGCGAGAGAATCCTCAACCTGGAAAGAATGCTCAACCGGCGATTCGGCGCGACCGCCGCAGACGATCGCCTGCCGGACATGTTTTTTGAAAAAGACTACAATGCCGGCCGACAGCCTTCCAAACCACACGAATGGATGGAGCCCATGATCCGGGAGTTCTACGACGTCATGGGCTGGGACGCGGACGGTCGACCGACAGATGAGAAGCTGAGCCAGCTGGGGTTGTTGCCACCTGTCGCGCCAGCCTCGGATTAAGGCTGCAGCGCATACGGTTTTATTTTTCTCCATGGAGAATTTATCTTTCAAGGTTTCAGGTGTCAGGTGTCGGGTGTCAGTATTCAGACGACAGAAAACAGAAGTCAGACGACAGAAAGCTGAAGCCGGTTAAGAAATTAATTCTTCCAGTTTTGCCTGTCTACTATCTGTCAACCAACTCCTGTTTTCTGACCTCTGTCATCCGTCTTCTGTTATCTGGCAACTGAAACCCATCGATCGAGCTGCATATTCCTCATACATACGACTAAAAACCAAATCCGATAGGGAGAAATCATTTGAAACCTATTGATGAAATCGCCTTCCGACCCAATTTGACATTCCTGTCGCCGCAAGACAGGGAGAAAATTCATCGGGCGGTTCTCGAGATCCTGGCTGAGATCGGAATGAAGATCAATCACGACGGCGCTTTGGCCCTGCTGAGCGATGCCGGCTGCACTGTCAATGACGACGGCATGGTGAGGATACCGCCGGACCTGGTGCTCAAATCCTTGGCCGGTGCCCCTGAAAATATCGTCGTCTACGATCGTCAGGCCAATCCCGTGATGGACCTCGGTGGTCGGCGTTCCTACTATGGCACCGGGTCTGATCTGATTTATTCACTGCAATCGGGGACCATGCAGCGGCAACACTGTGTGCTCGAGGATGTGGTGCGGGCGGCCCGGGTGGCCGACGCCATGCCCAACTTGGATTTTATCATGTCCTTTGCGCACCCATCCGACATTGCGGCCCCCCGCGCTTACCTGCACAGCTTCGAGGCCATGGCGGCCAATTCCGTCAAACCCATCGTCTGTACAGCGGCTGACCGCGGCGATCTCAGCCGGATGTGGGAAATCGGCAAAATTCTGAGGGGCAGCGAGGATGAACTAAGGACCAAGCCCTATGCCATCTATTACGGCGAGCCCGTCAGCCCCCTGCAGCACGGGGTGGAAAGTGTTGACAAGCTCCTGTTTTGTGCCGAAAAATCCATGCCGGTGATCTACTCCCCGGCACCCATTGCCGGATCGACCGCACCGATGACCATTGCCGGGCACGTCGCCCAGGGCCTGGCCGAATGCTTCTGCGGCCTGGTGATCCATCAGCTCAAAACCCGGGGGGCGCCGTTTATCATGGGCATGGGACCGGCGGTGCTGGACATGGCCACGGCCCAGTGCTCTTACAACGCCCCGGAGTACCTCTTATCCTATATCGCCATCATCGAGATGAGCCATTTCTACAACCTGCCCAACTGGGGCTATGCCGGAACCAGCGATGCCCAGATCCCCGACGGGCAGGCCACTTTCGAAGCCGGGCTGGAAACCTTTATTGCCGAAATGGCCGGCTCCAACCTGAACCACGACGTGGGCTACCTGGATTTCGGGCGCACCGGCAACCTGGAGATGATCGTGATCTTAAATGAGATTATCGATCAGGTGCGCCGGCTCAACCGCGGAATACCGGTCAATGAGGCCACCCTGGCCCTGGACATCATCCGCGAAGTGGGCGCAGACGGAAATTTTTTGGTCCACCGGCACACCCTGGAAAACATGCAGGCAGTTCAGTGGCGGCCCAAGCTGATCAATCGTGCGGGGTTTGACAAATGGCAGGCGGACGGCGGCACCACCCTGTTGGAGCGGGCCGGCGAGAAGCTGCGGCAGGTACTGCAGGAACACCGGCCGGTTCCGATCCCTGCAGAGGCGGCCGCTCAAATCCAAGCGATTGTCGATCGATTCCAGGCCCGGTAAAGACCCCTTACCCAGAGTGACCGGCTTTAGTCCATCCCTCAGGAATTCGCTGTTGGAATAAATGGGCGGGTCAAGCAGTTCACGGATTACTCCTTCAGCCGACCGCCTCTCGAAGCGTTAAAACCGTCGGTGAACGATCCGGCCGTCGAAGAGGGTCATATCCACCTGCGTCTCCGGTAGCTGCTCCGGTGGGAGTTCCAGGATATTTTTGCCCAGTATCGCCAGATCGGCCCGTTTGCCGGGTGCAATGGTACCCAGATCAGGGGCATCGTGAACGGCGGCCGGAACCGCCGTGTAGGCCTTCAGTGCTTCAATCGGCGTCACCCGGGCGTCCGGATACCAGCCGGCTTCGGGGGTTCCATCGGCTCGCAGGCGGGTTGCGGCAGCATGAATTCCCAGCAGCGGGTCAGGATCGCACACCGGGCAGTCGGAACTGAAGATGACCGGTGCACCGGTATCCATCAACTGGCGGAAAGCGTAAGTCCACTTTCCCATTTCGCCCAGGGCCGAATCGATCAGGTTCATGTCCAGCAGCAGGTTGGCCGGGGTTACGCACAACGCCAGATCGAGGTTGCCAAGCCGAACCGCGTCCTCCGGCCGGATCATTTGGACATGTTCGATGCGATGGACCAAGGCAGGCGACGCCCTGCCGGACACGTCACGATTAGACGCGAGGCTCTCAAAAATATTGACCAGTTCGCGGTTGGCGCGATCCCCGACCGCGTGTACCATCACCGCCAGGCCGGCCCTGTCGGCCCTGTCGATCTCATCGGCCAGGACGGCCATATCCGTCAGGGGCATGCCGCGACCGGCATCCAGGAAGGGATCGATCAGCCAGGCGGTGCGGGCACCCATGCCGCCATCGGTAAAAAATTTTAGGTGGCCGACACGCAGCCGGTCGTTGCCGAATCCGGTGCGCAGGCCCAGACCGATGATCCTATCCAGATCGTGTCCGGGCAAGGACACCCAGCAGCGCAGATCGAGACGATCGTCGTGGTCGAGCTTCTGAAACGCCTGGAATGCGTCGGCGCCGTCTGTGTCCGCCATCAGGCGAACATCGTGAATACCGGTCACTCCCCGGCGGTGAAGCGCTGCAGCAGCATCTTCAAACGCCTCCAGCACCTGCTCTGCGCCTGGCGCTGCTATCGCCTGCCGTACCAGGTTGATGGCCAACTCTCTTAGAATCCCGGTGGGCTCCCCCGTGGCATCGCGTTCGATGCGTCCGTCCGGCGGATCGGGAGATTCCGCGCTGATACCTGCCATGCGCATAGCCGCCGAGTTGGCAGCCGCCAGGTGCAGGTCACAGCGCCACAGCAGGACGGGATGGGAAGGGGCTGCCCGATCTAATGTTTCCCGGGTCGGCATGTGCGGCTCGGTCCAGTCGGTTTCGTTCCATCCCTGCCCTACAATCCAGTGCCCGGCCGGACGGCTGTCGGCTGCTGTACGGACGCGGCTCAATAGCCCATCGAGGCTGGACAGGTCATCCAGCTTTACGCCCTGACGCTTTAGGGCCCATTCATAGAAATGGATGTGGCTGTCGATAAAGCCCGGCACCACCAGACGACCGCACAGATCGATCTTGTCGGTGTCCGGACCGGCCAGGTTTAAAATATCCCTGTCTTGTCCCAGAGCCAGAATCTTTCCGTTGTCCACGGCAACGACCCGGGCATCTGAGCAAGTGGTGCTTTGGGTGGCAAGGGTGCCGTTGTAAAGGATGATTTGGGGCATGATGCTAGTCCTATTCAACTTATTCCATGTGAAAACGGTATGGGGCAACGCTGGAAATCAACTGCCCGCGCTGATTGTAAATAACTTTCCCAAAGAATAAAAGGCTAATTATTTGAGCGGTCGGGGAGTTTCTTCCCAATAGTCTACGCGATCAATTTGTAGCCCGGCGCCATCTGACGCGGTGTCCGGCGAGCGCATACCCCGGCCGGACATAGCCGGGATTGAAAAATTCCCCCCCCCCTTCAATTATCTCATGCGATTTCAGCAAGAGGCTTTTCCGAAGACCGTTTTTCCTCGGTCAAGACGTCCAACGGCTTGCGGGGACTAAGCCGTTCTCGCAAGATTTTGTTGGTCTGAACCTCGCCTTTCCCTGCCCCGTGCTAGCCTTCGGGGCGCACCCTTGAAAAACCTTTAGCCCGCTGTATATTAGAATAATAGAGCAGTTAGGGTAAATTTGTGTAACTACTCTCAATCGGCGTCAAAGGGGGCACTATGAAACCGACCGCAGCAAACATGTTAACCTCTTTTCTTCTGATCACCTTCAGCATCTTGATGGTTACAAGCCTGGGGGCCATAGCAGCTGAACCCGGCAGCATTGATAACGGCGATCAAAGCTCCGGCGTAATTGCTGAAAGAGATGCGCCAACGCCATCCGATACCGAAGTCAGCCGGATTGACCAGGACTCCGCTTTTCGCGAGTTCGTTAAACGGGGCAAGGACAAACTGAACGTATTCGGTCAGAAGCTAAGCTTCGTATTCTCAAATTATTCTGAGATTCCGCCGGAACTTGCCCGGTCGCTCAACCATCTGACCGGGGGCAAGGGTTCGGGAAATTTGATCAACGTTTTGCTCCTTTTTTTGCTGATGCTTGCGGTCGGGTTCGGCGTGGAGAAGCTATTCGGCATTCCTCTCAAAAAATATAAGCAGCGCCTCCAGGGCACAGTCCCCAATTCCTTGATTCAGCTAACCGCACGGCTTTCGGCCCGCACCATGATCGAGTTGCTTTCCTTCGCTGTTTTTGCGGGTGCCATCGTGGCGGTGTACCTCTTGTTTTATCCGACCCAGGGGCCGCTTTACGAACTGACCATGGCCTATCTGCCGCCGATCTTTTTCGTGCGGCTGGCCTTTATCCTTTTAAATACCCTGTATTCACCGACCACGCCCCACATGCGGATTTCGCCCCAGAATTGCCGTTCGGCCGCGATATATCTGCTCGGTTTCATGGCCTTTGTATTTATCAGTCTGTTTGCTTCCAAAACCCTCTGGCTGTTGAGATCTCACGGCATGAGTGAGGCTGTATTCCTGCTGCTCTATTCCCATTTGGGCCTGTTTCAGTTCATGATCCTGCTGGCCATGTTATGGATGGATCGGGCGCGGATTACCCGTTCGATCGCCAAAGCGCAGGATGATGCCGGCGAATCCGCACCAGCTTCAGGTCGCGGACTCGCACGGATCTGGTTTCCCCTGGCCTGTGCGGGGCTGCTGGCCTTTGAGTTGCTCTGGCAGATCAACATGCTTCTCTACCAGAAGGACCTGGTGCTGCCGCTGCTCCTGACGATTCTGAGCATCCCCTTCGGCCTGCTGCTCTTTTCCATCGGCAACCGGCTGTTGCTGATCGCCGCCGGCCGAACCGAATTGATGGACCCGCGGGTCATTAACCAGGATATCCTGCCGCCGGATGCCGATATTACCAAATTCGTCAAGGTCGAACTGCCGCCGGAACCGGTGTCCCTGGCATCCGCTGATGATGCGACTTTGCAGAAAGACTCCCGTTGCATGCGTCATCTGGCGTTGATTCGAAAAATGATGGGCCTTCTCATTGCCAGCGCCCTGTTCTTCTGGGTGATGAACCTGTGGGGGCTGGACCTGCCGCTGGGCCGCTCAATCGTCCAGTCCGCGGTGAGCATTTTTGCAACCCTGCTGGTGGCCTATGCCGTTTGGGAGATCTGCCGAACCATCATTGACCGCAAGCTCCAGGAGGATCGTCCCCAAGGTGAAGACGACTTGGAAGACAAGGAAGAGGGGGCGGAAGGATCCCGCAAGGGGACCCTGCTGACCCTGCTGCGCAAAGTCATCCTGGCGCTGATTACGGTGGTCGTGGTTCTGACCACCTTAAATGCGGTCGGCATAAATATCGCGCCCCTGCTGGCCGGGGCGGGCATATTGGGTCTGGCCGTGGGTTTCGGGTCCCAGGCCCTGGTCAAAGACATTCTTTCAGGGGTGTTTTTCCTGATGGATGACGCTTTCCGGGTGGGAGACTATATTGAAACCGCCGGCACTAAAGGCATGGTGGAGCACATATCCTTGCGCTCTTTGAGGCTGCGGCACCCGCGGGGCATGGTTTATACGATACCCTTCGGCGATATGGGGTCGGTCCAGAACTTCAGCCGGGATTACATCATCACCAAGCTCGATGTGCGCGTACGCTACGATGCGGACATCGATAAAATCCGAAAAATCATCAAGAAAATCAGCAAGGAACTGCAAAAAGACGACGAGACCGGCCGCCTGCTGCTCAGCAAGATCAAATCCCAGGGGGTTCGCGAGATGGATGACTCGGCCATGATTTTGCGGGTGAAATTTAAGACCAAACCCGGGGATCAGTTCGTCGTGCGGCGCGAGGTCTACCGGCGCATCCAGGAGCGTTTCAGAGACCAGGGCATCGAATTCGCCCATCGCAATGTGACCGTGTATCTACCGCCGGAGGTCACTGGTGCGGGGACGGAGGAGGAGGGAAGTTCAGGCGATGGTCTCGGTCCTATCAGCGCTCTGGACAGAAGAATACTCGAAGCCGGTGCCGCCGCAGCAATCGCCGGCGCCCAGGCTGAAGATATGAAGAACAAAGTTGAGAAGTAAAATCGTGGCGATATTCTAATAAAAATGTTTGAACCAAATCTCGCATGAAGCTTTATCAAAAGCGAACCGCAGAACCGCAGAATATAGAATGTCGAATTTCGAAGGATGGTTTCACTTCAGGCTTGAGGCTTCGCTCTTCGAGCTACGCCCCCACACGTCGCCTTCGGCTACGACCCGACAAGCCGCTCAATCCATTTATTAATGGACAGAATTCATTTATTCGAAGTTCGATGTTGGACGTTCGATGTTCGATGTTCGGGTTGGATGCAGTGCTCATATCTATCTATGGATCTATTTGCATCATCTAAGCTGGCGAAGAATCGACCTTTATAACAACAAGGGTCAGGTCGTCTTCCGCCTTTCCAGTCTTGCCGAACTTTTCTATCTCTTTAAAAATGGCCGCCATGATCGTGTCGGAGCCGGCTTCCGAATACTCGCGAATGACAGCGTGCAAGGCCGCTTTGCCGAACATCCGGCCGCTTTTGTTGCGGGTTTCCCAGATGCCGTCGGTGCCGAGCACGATGATGCTTCCCCTGGGAATATCGCTTTGGCGATTTTCCTCATACCGGCCGTCCTTCTGGACGCCGAGTGCCATGCCCGATCCGTCGAGCTCTATGAATCCGTCTGCTGCCGGATCATAGCAAATGGCCGGATCGTGACCGGCCCGCACCCATTCCAGTTCCCCTTTGGACGGATCTATGGCCAGGTAGAACAGGGTTGCGAACTGGCCGGATTCTGCGAAATCCCCAACCAGCTGGTTGTTTACATCGGCAATAACCCGGGAAATCGACCCCGGCAAGGCAACCCGCTGGCGCAAGGCGGACCGCACGCTTGCCATCAGCAGGGCCGCGGAAATGCCATGACCGGCCACATCTCCCACGGCCACCCCTAAATTTTGCCTGCCATCTTTTTCAAACTCGATAAAATCGTAATAATCCCCGCCGGTTTCATCACAATAAATGCTTTTGCCGGCCACCTCCAACCCGGCAATCCCGGGACTATCCTTGGGCAGCAGGATCTGTTGGACTTCCCGGGCCAGTTCCAGCGCATGCTGCAGGCGGTCCCGCTCCATTTCTCTTTTGCGCAAGGCCTCTTCGGCCAGTTTCAGAGCGGTGATGTCCTCGTGACTGACCACGACCCGAATCGGTTGCTCTTCGGCAACCCGGATGGCCCTCACGTAATAGAAGTGGCGGCCATCAGGGCCGTGGCAGGGGTAATCGTACATAAATTCCTTTACTTCGCCCCGGATCACCGCGCGGATGCCGGCAGCCACACTGCGGGCATCTTCGGCTTCCTTGCCGGTGGTGGCATCACACAGCTCCAGATAGTTCACGCCGATGGAATCATTGGCCTCTTCCATTTCATTGATGGTGGCGTAGTTTCGCCAGCCCTGGTTGGTTTCCAGGATCACCCCTTTGGCATCGATAATGGCAATATTGGCGGACAGTGAATTAATGACCGTTTTTGCCAGGGGACCGGAAAAGTCGAGGGCTTCGCTGCGCGGATGATCGTCTTGCATCTTGATTTCCATAATATCTATGTGAGAGATAGATTCTGATGATCGGTCTAGATGTTTAAGCTCTATCTTAGAGCTCCGGCATCAATATTTTATTGTCCGGTCTACACTACCCGGCCAAGCGTTAGGCTAATGTAAGCATTTATATGGAGATTTCACCCTGTCTTCGGAATGTGCGGGCGGAGTGATGCTGGGCGGTAATGATTTTTTGGGAAGGGTCCTTTCGACGTGGGCCGACTTCCGGGTCCCATGTTAATCCCGTCAAAGTGCAGTTTTACCCGAGCGGCGGCCACTGGCCGCAAGCTTCCAGTCTGATCGCAATAGAAACTGTTTACTCTCACGCAAAGACGCCAAGGCGCCAAGATAAAAAATAATATTAGTTATTTCCTTTGCGTCCTTGCGGCTTTGCGTGGGATAGATTTTTCGTAGTTTCACACGAGCCCGGTCAGGCCCGCGTCGCGCAGAGCCTCGAAGAGCTCATCGATCAGGTCGTCTACCTTGACATAGCGGCTGACCTGCTTCCGTCCCCGAGTCGCAAAGTCCGGCACCAGCTCGAGCACTTTGGCAATAGCTTTTGCGGCTTCCTCCATCCTTCCCAGCCGGCCGAGGGCGGCCGCCCGCATCATCGGATCCAGATACAAACCGGGGAAATTGAATTTAAGGGCTTCGGTAAGGGCGTTTTCATACTCGCCGCGGCGGTAGAAGTCCATGTAGGTTGCCAGGTGAAACCAGCTGGGATGGTATGGATTGAGTTTCATCCCTTTTTCAAGGAGGGTCCGTCCGTTGTCCCATTCCCCATAGAGCATCATGTGCCAGCCGGCAACCCCGACGACATAGGGGGAGTTGGGATTGAGGGCAAGGGTTTCTTCGGCATGCTGCAGGAATAAATCCTTGTCACCGCGGTGAAAGTAGACGAGGGTAAGCGCATCCCGGGCGAACTGATTGCTCGGCGCCAGGGCGACCCCCTTTTGGGCCAGGGTCAGCGCTTTGTCGAGGGAATCCTCGATTTCGCTAAATCCGAGCGCGTGGTTGTCGGCATGCAAATGGCCGAGCATGGCCCAGGCCAGTCCATAGTCAGGATCGACTGCGGTCGCCTGCTCGAGTGATGTGAGGGCTTTTTCAAATGCCGCCGGGGTTAATTCCGTTTCGTATTGGTAGAAGCGCAAAACGGCATCGTAGGCCTTCATATCTGAGGGGGCCTTCCTGCGGGACTCATTTGACAGCCTGCGATTTACCAAACCGTAATGATCTGAAACGACACCGATAACCGCCCGGGAAATTTCCTCCTGAACGTCGATCAAATCAGCGGCTGTCAGCTTTCTTTTATAACTCTCCCCCCAGATCTGCTCGGAGGTTGAGGTGTCCAGCAATTGAATTGTTACTTTGACCGTTTGTGAATCCCTGCGGACGCTTCCTTTCAGCAAAAACTGCACACCGAGTTTACGGGCCAATTCCCCAGGCTCAATATCCTGGTTCTTAAACGTCATACTGGATTGGGAAGCAATGACCTGAAAATCCTGGCAGCGGGTGATTTCAGCGGTCAACTCTTCGGTCAAGCCGTCGACGAAGTAGTCCTGCTCGCTGTCTCCTGTCAGGTTGATCAGCGGCATGACGGCAATGGAAGGCCTGGTTGTCGCAACGCTGTCTTCGGCAGAAGTTTCCGGGAGTGGAGCGAAGGCGGGCACGTAGCTACCCTTGGGAATGCTTATGCGAACGGGATCATTTTTACCCGCGGTCAGGTAATAGTGATCCAGGGCCCGGCGCAGCCTGCCGGCTTCCACCCGTACAATGGGGTCCACCTGGGGATCGAACCCTTTGGGCCTGCCATACACAGATATGGCGATGGTATATCCCTTCAGCTGGGAAGACCGGCCAGCCAAAGCTTCCTCCACCACGAAGTGAAGGAATTTTCTCTGCTTGTCGGGTGCCCTGAAGTCGTCACTCTGAAAGATCCGCTCCAGCTGGCTCAGGATTGCCTGGGTTGTCGGTGTCAAATCGGCTGTCATTGGGTTGCGCTTTTCAGATGGCATCGAATAAACGAGAGCTGCTACCCGTACGTAACAGTAACGTATTTTAAATACCATCGATAATAACCATATGCAAATGGCAATTGCCAGAAAAAACCGGTCCAACAATCAGCCTTGAACACCAATTCTCCAGCCCGGATGGCTCGACAAACCATGAATGACCCGATGCCTCATATTCGGGAGCGGTTTCCGGACAAAAAAAAGCGCATTGACCATCTCCTGACGGAAGATTCCGAGTTCCAGTCCTTGTCAGAGGACTACGATATGTGTGTCAATGCTCTGCGGCATTGGGTCGGCTCCAATGCGCCTGAAGCCGAAAACAGGGTCGTTGAATACCATACCCTGATCAAGGAACTTGAAGAGGAGATTGGTCAATACCTGTGTTCCGTTTAGGACCAAAATAGAGGAGGCTATATGCGATCCAAATTATTAATAATGGCGGTTTTAGTGTTATTTTGCTGTGCTCCGGTCATGGCCCAGGATGGGACCGAACAGCCCACCGATCAGGCCCAAGGCGGCGGGGATTTGCGTTCTGCCGTGCAGAATCCCATCAGCTCGCTGATCAGCCTGCCGTTTAAATTCACTTTCGACTACGGTGCTGACAACGGGGAGGCCTCTTTTCTGAATATTCAGCCGGTTATTCCGGTTACCATTGGTGACTGGAACCTGGTCAACCGGGTGATCGTGCCCCTGATCGACACCGACGGAGAGATCACGGGAACGCCGGATATTCCCAATCCACCACCGGGAGACGGCGCCAGTGGCCTGGGCGACATCAACTATTCGCTCTTTTTATCGCCGGTCAAATACGAGACAGCGATCTGGGGCATCGGACCGTCCCTAACTGCGCCCACCGCCTCTGACGATGAGCTCGGCAGTGAAAAGTGGAGCGCGGCCCAACCGCCGTCGTTCTTTTCCAGCCCAAATGGGGAACATACGGCATGCTCGGCAGACAGTTGTGGTCGTTTGCCGGGGACTCCGATCGCGACGATGTCAACCAAACGTTGCTCGAGCCCTTTTTAAACTACAATCTTCCCAACGGCTGGTATTTAATTACGGACATTATTATTACCGCCAACTGGGAGGCCGGCTCCAGCGATACCTGGACCGTGCCGCTGGGCGGCGGGGTCGGCAAGCTGTCTAAAATCGGCGATCAGGCCATGAATGCCAGAACCGAAGCATATTACAACGTAACCAAGCCCGATGGCGCTCCCGACTGGCAGTGGGGGTTTACGGTTCAGTTTCTGTTTCCGAAATAGATTTGTTAAATAGAAAAAAAGTCCAATAGTCAAATAGTGGATGTATCAGATAGTTCGAAAAAAAATTCTATTTTCCCCAAGCAACTATTTAACTAATTTTCTAAATAACTATCTTACTGAATGGTAAGGAGGTATGGCCACCATGGACAGCGGCTTTATCGAAATCGGCAGCATCATGACGCGAGCTTCTGCGGAAGTTGTCAGCAGGCTGAAATCGATTCTCGACGGGCAGGGTATTTTTTACATTGCTGACGGTGTTGAATTCAATCCGGCGCCCATCAATGGGGACTCAAAGCAGACAACTCTGCGGAGTCGTGTCAAAAGAACCAATCCTGTGCAAATAGATTCGAACTCCGGCGAACAACTGCTAGTTGATCTTGAGAAATACCAGGAATTGATCGTTCCCGATCTCTATGATCTCAATTTTATGAGTCTCATTTACTTGGATCCCGATGAGGCTGATTTTCTTGCCAGCCTGATTTATGGTGAGCATCGAGAAAGTTGAAACTGAATTAGAAGCAATTTTAGGATGAAAATTTATGAAAACATTACCTATCGACGTAGCGGCGTTGCGTGAAACATTAAGCCTCACTCGATAATTCAACGTTAGAGAAAGAATAAACTGAACAACCATCAAAACAGGAGGAATCGAAAAATGAGAATGAAAACGTTTGCTTGTCTCATGACGTTGGTTCTGGCGCTGGGTGTATCAGTTCCAGCCGCTCAATCTGCAGATAAACCGAACATCCTGGTGATCATGTCCGACGATGTCGGCATCACCAACATCAGCGCTTACAGCCGCGGTCTGGTGGGCTACCAGACGCCCAACATCGACCGCATCGCCAACGAGGGCATGCTGTTTACCGACTATTACGCCGAGCAGAGCTGCACGGCCGGGCGTTCGGCCTTTGTTACCGGCCAGCACCCCGTGCGCACCGGTTTGACCAAGGTGGGATTCCCCGGGTCCGCCATCGGCATTCAGAAAGAAGATCCCACCCTGGCCGAGCTGCTTAAAAACCATGGTTACGCCACGGGTCAGTATGGTAAGAATCATCTGGGCGACCGCAACGAATACCTGCCCACGGTGCATGGATTCGATGAGTTCTACGGCAACCTCTATCACTTGAACGCCGAGGAAGAGCCGGAAAATCCAGACTACCCCAAAGACCCCGAATTCAGAAAACGCCTGGGCCCGCGTGGTGTGCTGGACTGCAAGGCCGCGGACAAGGACGATCCAACCGTCGATAAGCGCTTCGGCAAGGTCGGCAAGCAGACCATCGAGGACACCGGCCCGCTGACCAGAAAACGCATGGAAACGGCCGACGAAGAGTTCCTGGACCGCACCATGAAATTTATCAAAAAGAACACCGCGGCCGGCAAGCCTTGGTTTGCCTGGCTGGCCACCTCCCGCATGCATTTTTACACCCATCTGAAACCGGAAAGCGAAGGGGTGACCGGACTGGGCATCTTTGCCGACGGCATGGTGGAACACGACGGTCATGTGGGGCAGATGCTGGATCTGCTGGAAGAACTCAAGATCGACGAGAACACCATCGTGATCTATACGGTGGACAACGGTCCGCATTACAACGAGTGGCCCGACGGCGGCATCTCTCCCTTCCGCGGCGAAAAGAACACCAACTGGGAAGGCGGTTACCGGGTGCCCTGCCTGGTGCGCTGGCCCGGCAAAATTCCGGCCGGAAAAATCTCCAACGAGATCATGTCCATGCAGGACTGGGTGCCCACCCTGCTGGCCGCGGCTGGCGAACCGAATGTCAAAGAGAAATTGATGAAGGGCCACAAGGCCGCCGGCAAGACCTTCAAGGTCCATCTGGATGGTCACAATTTCCTGCCGTACCTCAGCGGCAAAGAACAAAAGGGACCGCGCGAGGCGTTTTTCTACTTCAGTGACGACGGCCTGCTGGTGGGCGTGCGCCAGGAACAGTGGAAACTGGTTTTCGCCGAGCAGCGCGCCCGGACCTTCCGGGTCTGGTCCGAACCGTTCGTTCAGCTGCGCATCCCCAAGCTGTTCAATCTGCGCAGCGATCCATTCGAACGGGCTGACACCGATTCGAACAACTATGACCGCTGGTGGATCGAACGCAGCGCCTTTTCGGTGACCGCCATCCAGGAGATCGTGGCCGGGTTTATGGGTACTTTCAAGGATTTCCCGCCGCGCCAGAAACCGGCCAAGTTCAACGTTGACGATGTCATGGCCAGTATGTACAAGACGGGTGCCCATTGAACGGGGAAGTCGTTGCAGAGATGGTCGGTGGCTGGATAAGCTAAATACGAGCCTTATGGCGGGAGAAATTTGCGCATTAAGGCTCGTATCATTCAAGACATCTATTCCTAAATGCATGTTTCTGACCATAACCGTTGATTCCAAAAAAGATGTTTTAGGATCAATCAGGACACAAGGAGGGCAGTCTGATGAAAGCCATACATTCTTTCCCAAGCCTAGTCCTATGCCTTGCCCTCTTGTTCCTACTGGTTGCGACCGCCGGGGCCCAGGAATCCGAGGACGCCGAAAATCAAGAGATCTCCGAGAAATTAATTGCAGCCGAACAAGAAATGCTGGAGGACAAAATCGCGGAACTCGAGGCCAAGCCCCTCGATTTTTTCGGATCTCAAAAAAACAAACACACCCGCATCGGGTTTTATAAATACCGTTTGGAAAACCTTGAGCAGGACCCGGAAAAGTATTTCGCAGAACCTGAAGAGTATCAGGGCAATATTAAAACGCCTGAATAAAAACCTCTGCAGGGTTATGCGGTCGGGCTTGATGGGGTCAAAAATAAACGGTTTGTTGCTGGAATCGACATTTTTAGAGCGCCAGCGATAATGAATGCTTCTTATTTCATGAATGGAATTTTACTCACGCTCAGCCGGTGATCTTGGCCTGATGGTATGCTAAATTCTTCTCCTG
>Ga0209671_1001084_pt1 | contig 21478 bp, 13 predicted proteins | sample WorMetHERISLAND2_2_FD_187401 | JGI IMG/M metagenome (GOLD analysis project Ga0209671, IMG submission 187401) | Marine gutless worms symbiont microbial communities from Max Planck institute for Marine Microbiology, Germany - Olavius geniculatus... | ecosystem: Host-associated > Annelida >... | reverse complement strand
ACTTTAATCACGTAAGAAATTTTTTCGGAACATTTTGCTGAAAACCACATGACTCTATGACGTACGGTTGCAAAATTATGGTGTCATTAACTTTGTGCAGTTTTTTTGGACCACCCTGTAAATACATTATGCCATTTTTTGGCCCACCCTGTAGGCCTATAGGTCTATGATGCTATCGTTACACATGCTTCAGCGATCAGCAGTTTCAGAGCAACACATCATGCATCTATCAGCAGTGGTCCCGTTCTAAAGCTTCGCGACTCCCAGTCACCATGCCATTGCCACAGATTAAAAAAAGACGGTCATCGAGTATGCCAGCCAACTAGCAAGTGGGGTTACCTAGAAAATATTACTCGGCAGAGAAAAGTTCAATGCACTGCAGGTTACAGTTTACACGACATGCACCAGCATAACGAAAATCATCAAAAACAAAAGACAAGAAGCCCAGCTGTCGCTAGAATAGCCGACCGCACTGGTTATCAGTGACCTATAAGGTCATCCAAGGTCAATGATTTCCATCTCGTCTGACAGGGCGTATGCTACTTCCAATTAGTGCTTAATAGTAACCTTGGCCGTATCTCTCATCGTTTCCGAGATATGGCCAGTTTTCTATTGAATTTTCTACCCCTTCCATTCAACCCCTAATTTGAAAAATGTCTCCATTGCACTAGATGGCTGAAACTTTGCATGCCCGAGTTGAACACACATGGTTAATTATTCGTGTAAAAGTTTTCCCCCCTAAGACCTACGCGTTAGCAAGAGTACATCCGTTACAGACGGACGGACAGACAGACAAACGAACGACAGACGACAACCACGCCAATAGCTCGACCGTTACTTAAGTACGGTCAGCTAAAAAACGTGAGAAAACAATTGAGAAACTTTGTAAGTAGTACAGCTGCATTTGTGTCATCTGTAACCTACAGATAACTTGTTCATGTGATAGGACTTCTGTCTCTTTCAAAAGTACACAACATGACCACGCAACAGTAATGACACAAACAATACAAATAATACAGCTTTCAAAGGTAAAGAGACAAATATAACTAACATATCTGAGCACAGTATGGTGAAAACTGCGAACATTCTCCTGACTAAACTATTCCAGCAAACAGTCAGTTCACCCCTCTTTCGCTTTGATCCTGGACAGTGGTCTACACGCGTCGTACGTACGGGGCACGCATTTGTTTCTGCAGCCAATTAGTTGATCGATCAGTTCTGTAGCGACAGTTTTACGCTGCAGACAGGTCGTAAATGCACAGCCTACAGTGAGTGTGCCTGCATGGGATATAATGCCCAGTACTACTTCACAAACTGCTGTTTCTCAGACTTAAACTGCATGCATGCTATTAAGGAGTCCTGCGTCGCGCCCAGAAAGGGCAGAACGCCTTCTTGGTGACTGCATCAATATGACTACCGTCGGTCTGTTTCGGACAGGCCGTTATTTCGAAGACGAAGCAATTTAGATTTATTGTCACTAAGCACTACTGCAAGCACAGATAAGCGGGTGGCCAGCTGATAACCAGACCAAGCAACATCAGTTAAAGTCATTTAGTCAATGTCAAAATACACTCGACATTTTGAAAACTTCGCAGTGTATGCAATATCGTTTACAGATTCAAAACGTATAAGAAATCGACATCAGTGATGACCGACAATAAACTTAAACTAAGCATAAAGATTGTTCGAGCCATTATTATTCATTACCATCAGCAGCGTTTCATCTCGTCACTGTGTGGTGACGCGATGTGTGACAGGCTAATGGCAGAAACAGAAGCAGCAGTATTTACGTTAATGGCCGTGAACTTCAAATGCAACTAGGGCTGTGCTAATCAAGTAATCTGTGGTTGCTAAAGACTTACACTCGAGTCGTGTTCTAAATGTCGACGAGTGATTTTATTTTACGAAAGATAACTGGTGATACAGCTGATCTCAAAGGCAAATGTCGTTCAGTGATGCTTCTACGTATTCCGTTACGACGAGCAGAATGTTGTGATGTACAGAAGCACTGGAGATATTGCAAGCAGCTATACTTGCTGGTTCACGGTTCAATTTTGCGCTGAACAGGTGGCTGAACTCGGGCACAAACTCGGTACTACATTACGCACTCGGAAGCGGAAATATTAGCAGACAAATCACGATTCTCAGCTCTGCCTTGCCCGAAATCAGCTAAGCACTATATCTTACCACGCACATGCATATACTGCAGAACATACCAGGTGCCCCAGAATTGACTCTCTCTCGGGTGTAGTGTTTTTTAGTCATTTTCCTATTAATTAGAAATTTTGAGGCCGAAATTATCACACCAATACCCTCAGTGCTGACGGCATATTGTTCAGTTTTCGTTTATCACGAGTTTGTTTACTTGCTGTTAATTCTCGTCGTCCTTGCTTACAAATTTTCAAGTAAAATTTCTGCACCAAAATAACAATAGAAAGTTGTTAGAAAAACAAGTACCGGTAACCAAGATAATTTGGTAATAGGCGGAGCCGCTGATCAATGTTGCCACCTAAAACAAGCAATTGCATGTTTTGGATGGGACCCTGAATCTCGAAATCCCCCTTTCATCGAAGGTCAAGCATCCCATTTGACACAGCGTGTTATTGGACCCCATGAGTGACCTGCCAAATGGCACCTAAATCCATCAAACGGTTTAAGCAGAATGCACGAATGCGACAGACAGACCGACAGACAGACGGACCACACTACGAAAAAATGTGCAGTTATAATCGGAATCGTTTGCAGCGGCAGCGATTTCGCCTGGAAATAGCATACTTGAAAAGTTACTATTAGCAATTAAATAAGCAAACCTTTAAAATGCAAAATTACGACCATTATAAAAGCATGTAATGCCTGCTGTATCAAATGTTCTAAGTGTTCTATACAAAGTGGGCCAAAAAATGGCACCATTTTTTGTACACATCATAACTTCACCAAATATTAACCGATTTTCAATTTTTTTTTCACTGTCAAAATCAGAAGACAATTTGCAATAAAAATGTTACTATAAATCTTACCACACCCAAAATGTGTCCCTACACTACCTTGTGAAATGTCAGTATCTTAAGAATAACAATTAAAAACAAGACGACATTTGTAACAACACATTTTAAGAAATTAACAACTGAAACGACGTGTTTGTTGTCTCAGTTATTGTCTAAAAAAATCACATCTCACATTTTTCACATCAAATTTAGAATGTGTCCGCCTTGCTGCTGGACGACGCATCGAAACCGGCGACACCACTAACCAATAGTGCGATTAACCACACTCAGCGACAATTGCTTTCTTTAGCTGGTTGACTGTCGTGAATCGTCAACATTGATAGGCCATCTGTTGAAGAGCATCCCGAACAGCATAATTGACTGGATTTAAGTCTGGGTTGTATAAGGCCACATGCCAGGCTCGATCAACGTTGATCACGCAAATGGTCAGTGGGGTCGCCTGCTTGAGTACGTCATCTGACATTTCACGAGGTAGCGTAGTGACACACTTTGGGTGTGGTGGGATCTATAGTGTGACTCTGACAGTGAAAAAATTTGAAAAATGGGTTAATATTTGGTAAAGTTATGAGGCGTACTAAAAAATAAATGGTGCCATTTTTGGCCCACCCTGTAGTTGTATCCGTAAATGTCTAAAACACTTATAAGAGTTTAGAACTTGCCTCTGGCGTTCCTACAAGAAAAACCATTTTAAATCTTGTGCAGTGTATTCAAAATCGATATCACACCACTTCAGTGATCAGGCGATCGTAATTGAGCATTTTTAGAAACGCACTATTGCTTGGTGCTCATTTTTTTTAGCTCGCGCGTTTTTTCTGTTATCAACGTCTGTAACAGTTAAGGTGTTGATGCTAAAAATTTCACTTGTAAGTTTATTGCTGGTGAGCGTAAGGAGTGAAGATCGTTCGTCGTCCACTGTTGCAGTGGGAACAAAACGACATGGCCTACATGTAAGTAAAGTGAAGTAACAGAGTTGGCGGTCAATTTTAGAGAGTTCAGGGCAGCATCATGCACCATGGCATGGCATGGCATTGCACAGCGTCTATGCGACTGGTTCGCTAATCTATGCCGCATACTTCACAGACTGCCAGCAGGTCTGCCGTAATGACGTCCGGCGCACTTGATGACGACGTAGGTCCAATTAGCATCGTTAACTTTTTGCAGCTAAGGCGACGCATGCATTATGTAGACGGCATCCGGCCAGATTCATTTTGTAATTAATTGGCATCTTACACATCGTGCCGATCTTGCACGACTTCTGCGACAAATAATCAACTAATTGCTTCCCGTCACGCATATACGCCGGTATGCGGAACAATCTGTCACAACGCATAATTATTAGAGTTATGAAGCATTAGACGCTGTAGTTTGCTGTTACTGTCAGTGACAGACAGCCGGTGAGCAACCGCGCACAATGCTGGTCGTTCGCTGTTGCACGCATGCTGTGTGCAGTTCTATTACGCCAGCAAACACTGCCATCGCAGTCGCAGTCGCCGTCAATTCATATCAGCATGGTGCCAAAATGCAACATCCTCTATCATGACACCAAGCTGTTATGATTACCTGCAATAACGCTCACAGGGGAGCTCTAGGGGTTCAGACCTCTCCAACGCAACACAAGCAATCTTTTCGAGGGAAAAAAATATTGCCTCGTTGGCATGGAGAATTATTTCCAATTTTTTCTGCTGTGTTCGCTGAGCAAACATGTTTGTAAATGTTATACTGCTGAATATATTTTTCGCCTCAAAAGCACCAAAATCCTGTCCTGGTTTGGCAAAGCTGCGCGGTGAAATAAGGGGCAACTTTCGGAAAGAAAAAGAAAATACAAAAATAGATTATAAAAAGAAAGACGGTTAAAAGAAGATGGCAGAAACAAACCTCATCTAGAATGTCTGCAAACACTCTAATGACAACATTAGCCGAAACAAACATGTGCAGATTAATAATTTACTAGGCCTACAGCTACTGGTTCAAATATTGTCACGTGTAGTGTGGATTACTCGTAGTAGCCTACAGTCGGCCACTCCCACGGATGCAACAATCGTTGCTCTCACAACAGTGACAGCGACATTGACATAATATTCAATAAAGAACGCATGCAACACACCAATATTCTACTCATGGCCGGTCTCCAATAGCATGAACCGACATTGTTATAGTGCATTGTGCGAACGCGACGCGTAAAATACGTCTCAAACATCCGCCAAAAATGGTGTCACTTGGAAAACACAGCCGACTCAATAAAGCAGCACTGCTGTGTGCATATACGAGTACTGTATGCCTACATTATCCCGATTCAAAATCAGTGATTCAGGAACCCACAATCGACACCAAAATCCGAACGTCTGGTCCTTGGGTTAACCTCCATCACTCTGTAAAAAATACTTATCAACATCCATTCACGACTTGATATGCATTGCAAAGTGTCAGTTCACGTTGTATTTTCTGGTGGTAAAGAATTATGGGCTATCAACCGGAATCCACAAAAGCCATCAATGTCTAACCACTTTCTCATTGGTCAGTGATCAACACTTCCACAAAATTTCACCAATATATGTACACAACTGTTCGAGCAAGCCAGCTGACGAACAAACAAACTGCCGGCCAGACCGTATCACACAGTCTCACGCTTCGACGGAAGCAAAATGTTATAATGTCGACACTGACGCTGACGCTGAGCCGGGGCGTCCGATATAATGCATGCAAATGCAAATATTATGATCAGATGCAGGAAACGCAGACCCGGATGCGTCCGAATGCAGTGTCAGTCAGCCAGTAGGCCTAATGACAGGATGTGGGAAAACCAGAGCTTCGGTCGCATTAGATGCACACTACAGCGAGTGACATTAAGCACTTCATTAGGCTGACAATATGGAACGACTGGAATCGCGAGACCTGACAACGTAGCACCATACAACAGGGGTAGACATCGCGAGACTTTTTTATTGTTCGAGTATCTTATTGTAGCGTTTTAGTATTTTACGTTGTTTCTGACAACGTCAAGTAAGGTTAAATGACGCATAAAATTAACTTTAATTCCACGTATCCAGAACCGTGCATGTCCGTACGGCACCAGTATGACGCCAGCACGTGGCGCCATGAGGCACACTTGGCAGCAGTCGTCAGAGGCTGCTGCTGCTGCCGCCGTTGCTGATTCCAACGCCGCTGACGTCATCACTGCTGGCATGGGCGTCTGTGACTGGCCTCGTCTTCGTCCTCGTCGTTGCTGCTGTTGTCGACACGCGGCTGTAGAGACTCCGTGTGAGCGCTATGTGACTTTGCGGCCGCCTGGTCACGCTTTATTGGTCGGACTAACAGTACTGTCTATGCTCGCTGTTGAAGGGGCCCTCTTTGCTCAACTTTTGATCTGGTGCCGCGTTGTCAGGTCTCGCGACTTCAGCGCCCCCGACAATTATGACATACACATACGTAGTGACTGATGTGACATTTCATCACATCCGATTTGTACGTAGGTCAGCTGTTGCCCATCAACATTAGATTTTCACCCAGAAAAAAACATCGCCGCTGTACATGCCATATAATACGCCAGTACACTGAAACTGACGAAATATTCGTATTCGTACTTTAAAAATATAATTAGGCCCTATAAAAACTCCCAAAACCGTGCGGCATGGGTGCCTGTAAGTGCCACGCGGTGAAGCAGGGAAATTGACATATTGTGACGAAGCTGCACGACATCTGGATGCACCTGCTTCGAACGAAATTATTATGTGCGACACCTTGTATCACCAGCGGGACGCAAAATCTACTCCCCTCACTGGCTCATTCATTCACTCGAGCGCTTGACGACGAAGACAGTGAACCACGACGACAATCGCTAGTAATGACAAAAGGATTAATTTACAATACTCGCTGGTGAGCTGAGTATGGTAATGTACATCTACAGGTGGGTGAAAGAATTTGCCATTAAGTCTGACAGAGTAGGCCTAAGATCATATTTAATCAGTATAGATCAATTACGTACAGTTTTAGTGGAAAGAGTGAAAAAAAGTCAGGGGAATGTGATCGAAAACGTGAAATGTCTTTGCAAGTGGAAAATTTTCTCTTATACGCACTCTCTCACACTGTAGTGTTTGTCTAGCAGCTCTTGTACATGCTGCTTGAGTCTGATGGTGAATCCAGTTCAATCCACAACCAGTTACCACACTTCCCAGTCTGCTGTAGGCCTACTGAGACAGACAGCTCGCGGTTTATAGAATCAGTTTGAATATTTTGTTACTATTAGTAGATCTGTATTTTACAACTTTGTAACAGTGACCGCGTGTGCGCTATGGTGCAACACACATAACATGGGCAGGCATATCCACCAAAGTGCCACAAGACGCTGGCTAGAAACAGATCGGGAGAAAAGGCTGCAGAAGTGGACACACGCGTTCAGCGGCGTGGATCTATGTAAGCTTATTGTACAGCGAGTGAGCGATAGAGACAACGCTGCTCGTTAGGTACAAGTCGTTGTCGGTCAGCAGCATTTGTGCTTCCGTCAAGTCCAGTGACGTAGCTTGAGCACTGACAGCCGGTGTCATATTAAAATGTCTTCCCCATAAAAAATCCGTCCAAGAAGAGACAATCACGGATTTGATATGTTTCCCCATATTAAAATATCGCCGGCTCCATAAAAAAGTTTTCCCATTATAGGATCGCCCCCCCCAGAAAAGTCTCCCCCGGCCGACAATTTACCGGTAAAAATCCGTCCCGCCCAAGCGGACGCCGGGCGGGGCAGATTTTTGTCGGTAAATTATCGGCCGGGAGGAGACTTTTCTGGGTGTGATCCCATAATGTGACACCGGCACTGCTGCTGATGCTGCTCTGCTAGTGATGTTACGCCGGTTGATTCATTGTGACAAGCACAGGATGAGTGACTGCGCCGCAGCAGCGTTCAGAGCGGTTGTTAAATGTTCTGACCCCACACCGCACGCAGACGTTCTTCGCTCGCTCGCTAACCGCAGTCAGCTCGTCACTCAATTTACTTTCAGTATGACCCGTACCGTACGTGTACATACATGTAACGTTGTCGTCAGACAAACGACCTGTTAATGTCACCAGCAGTGTCAGTGTGTGTGTGACACGTCGAACAGCCTACCCGAAATAGCTCAAACAGTCGTATACCTTAGCCGGAACTAATAGGTTCTATTTCGGTTCCTGAATGACCTATTAATGCTCGTTTTCCAGCAACAAACGATAACACGCGTTCTATTTAGTGTCGCTGCAATCAACAGATGCCACTTCCCACTGTATATAGCCATGAGCGTCCGCGAGACTTTTTCACGGGAATGATCGTCAGCACAAAGCCGTGGCTGAAAATAAATTTAGCGCCTTCTTAGCCTCACACAACACTAATAGTAAAACGTGAGCATAGCGAATGAGCGAAAACATTTTTGCCCCCTTCTTTGCTATTTTAGACGAATTCCTTCCAGCGCAAGCGATTTCGCCTATAGCCATCTATTTCTTCATAACGTAGTCTGTCGTCTGTCTATCGTCTGTCGTCTGTCATACTCGTGCACCCTGCTTAAACCCTTTGACCGTTTTAGATGTCACTTGGCAGGTACACGGGGCCAAAGGACACATTATGTCAGACGGGGATCGCTGACCACCAGGAGAAAAAAAATTGGTGTCGATCCCCTAACTAAAACATGCAAATTGCTGCTGCTCCTGGCGAATAAAAAACGCAATTTTGCCTGGCTCCAAATGACTTTGGTTAGGGGAGACCTGGGTTGGTGAAACCACGAGGTTGAAAAAGACACCACCGCCGTCAAAAATGTTTTTGTGTGATTTATCTATGGGATATGATTTCCTAGTTACAAAATATAATAAACAATACAAAAATAATCGCAATACGCCTATACGTGTGACGATGTTTTAGTTTTTTTACGAGTGTCTGTTTTGGACGCGCAAAAGTAAATTTTAGGTAACCGTTTAACTCCGCCTTCTAAATTAATAGTCGTTGTCACCTCTAACAACGAGCTACATTCTGAAAGATCGATATACACTGCATTCAAAAGCCTAAGAGCGATCAATTTATGAGCGCTAAAACAAGTGCTACGGGTTGCCGAGGAGTTAGCGATTCTGCCTTTTACCAAATAACTTTGGTCTTTGTTACTGTATTCAAGCTAAAAACAAAACGCATGGCGTAATTATTCGACTAAAAGCCATATCAAGCTGGGAGAACAAGGAGGGAGATCGGGGTTGGTTGAGATTGGGTTGGTGACTTTCGGTCCAACGATCATATCTGACAATTGATTGCGTTTAGTATGACTTATTGACAGACTGATGTTCTTGCCTTTCCATACGTTTGCTAGCGTCTTTGGAAGACTAGCAGACATAAGGAAAAGCAAGAACACCAGTTTGTCAGTAAAAGTCAAGTCGCTAGTTATTTCAACACTACTGTATGGCGCAGAAACTATGGCCACTGCCTGTCACACAGATGAAGAAATTGGAAGCTGCTCATCACAAGTTCCAACGAAGACTGTTGATGATCACATGGAAGGACAAAGTCAGGAATGAGGACATCAAAAAGGTCATCACCGGTGTAGTGGAAAATTCGTCACACCGAAAAATTATTCCCACACGCAGCAGTACGGGTTAGGGTTAAAATTGAAGATAAAGTTAAATTCAGGGTTACGGTTAAGGTTAGCGTTAGTTACATTATGACAATATGGAGGTGGGAAAAAATTTCCAGGTGCAACAAATTTCTCACGACACCAGGTTGCGAAAATTAGAACATATGATCAAAGAAAAAAAACTGAGGTGGCTGGGACATGTACTGAGAATGGAGAACTCCAGAATACCCCATCAAGCAATACAGTGGAAATTGAGAGGCTACACAAGAAAGCCGGGACGGCCAAAAAACTGGACGGACATTATCAGACAAGACCTGAAGGACATGGACATTACCTGGGAAGAAGCCAAAAAACTGGCGACAGGCAGAGCAGAATGGCGTCAACGTGTGGCCCAATGGGATTGAACTAAAGTCTACACCGTGGACCACAAAAACGTAGCACTTTACTTTTGTCTAGATCTTCGCCAATTGTTGACCGATTTTCAAATTCTTTTGCTGGCATACTTTACAGACAATTTGCAATAATGTGACTGTTATATGTCCCACCACACGTAAATGCGTCTGTACAATACTTTGTGAAATCAAAATGTCAGCAAAAATTAACGATAATGACAAAAATTTAGATAAATGAGAAAAACACTGCAGACCAACATTTCGATGAATGATCCGTATGACACTAGACTGTGTTAGACCCACACAGTTTAGTGTCATACACTGCCATTCACTGCAATGTTGGTCTGAAGTGTTTTTTTCAATTTTGCCAAAATGTTTGTTTGTAATTATATTGTTATTATAGTGTGCCAGTGAAAAAATTTTGAAAATCGATCAATAACTGGCGAAAATATGCACAAAAGTAAAGCGCCACGTTTTTTGGCCCACCCTGTATACATGTATCAGGTAAAGTTGACTAAGAAAATTTGATCCCCGATGCTCTTCTTCAATGGAGTCAAAGACCCTATCTAATACAATATTTTGCTGTGCTCTATTAAGTGTACCTACAACTTCCAAATGAAATCTAAATCCATGGAACGGTTTAAAATTAAGCACGGTGCACGAATTGTGTGACACACAGACACACAGACAGACAGAACACGCTACAAAGAAATGTGTACTAATTGGCATAATCGCTCGCACTGCAAGAATCAATTCTTCCTATTAATAACGACAAGATATAAGTAGAAACTAAAGAACCACATCCAGCGAACAAAGCTTTTTTTGTTTTTTTTCAAAAATGATATAAATTTAACTAAAAATAATTAGTGACAATGTCGCCTGGTTTATGAAGCATGCAGGCTAATGGTAGCATTTCTGGATTCCAGCCAAAAAAATCTTCTTTGTATTATTTCCCTCCATACAAACGTAGGTCATGGTCGCTTCTGCCCTTTACTGTGATTCTGTCACGTGTGTAGGATAGTTTTTTTCAGATAAAACATGTCAGACATTATTTTTCCTTTTTCCAAAAGAGAACATGACGTGCTCCTTGCCCAGCATGACCGCGGGCGCCCATACATTATGCATACGACAGCCATCAATCGTCATGACTGTGTGACTGACACTAAGGACTTAGCAGATTCACAAAAAAAAACTGGTCATGTTCCCGTCGTAGTTACAGATAAGCACGCACCGAGATTATCACAAGTAATTTGAGCAAAGCTCACGAGACGCGCGAAAGCCTATAGCAGTTCCTGTTCGCAGGTAATCGTAGTCTATCTCCATCCATTTCGTCGTAATTCACTCTTTTGCAGCCAAAAATCGCCAAAAAATCACGTTAAATCAATATTTTTAGGGTCCAAGGTCATTCAAGGTCATCGATGTTGATAAATCCAAAAAGCCTGTCACCAGTGCTTGTTATGATAAGCAGCATGTATGTACCTATCTGCAACCGTTCTCACATTATTCGAGCCAATAACGGCAAAATGACGTCTTTTTAGGGGGGTACCCCTCTTCGACGCCCTCGTTCGAGGGGAACCCCTGCACCAGTGGCACGAAATTTTGTCACGATAAACTAGAGACCTTGGGGCAGCCCACAGTAAAGATTTCGTGATCCTAGCTTGCACCGTTTTGATACAGCTCGCGAGTGTGACAGACAGACAGACGGACAGACGGACGGACGCCCAGACGATGGCAAAGACGCGCGAAGCATTCTGCTTTCGCGCGTAAAAACCGAGCCACATGTATACAGGCCAGTCACTTACGGTCATTTACCATTAGTCACCGTAGCTTTTCTTGATCTGCTTGCATTACCTCGTAACAGACGTGAAAACTGAAAACTGTCCTGCCGTATAATCACATCAGGTATCCAGAACTATATAGTCAGGCAATTGCGGGGATCGTATAGCTTGCAAACAACCACAGACAAGCGGTAAATTGCCACATGTACGTTAAGCCTAAAAGACTGGCAAAGAAACAACCTGCGAGGGATTAATGTTGGCTATTTTTGCTCTGGACCGCTCGATCTTAGTCGTGCGGATTGTGGTCATGCCCACATGTACCGCAATATTAACAGTAGGCCTACTTGGTTTTTTTTCAGTTGAGTGAGGTATTTTTTACAGTGCGTGAGCATAGCTGATATGCAGATGCCCTGCTTTAACTATGGCAAAGATATCTGTCCGTCTGTCACACTCTGTGATTCTATTAAAATGACACATGCTACGATCACAGAATTTTCACTGTCAGCTTTGGGAAAGACTAGTTTTAGGATTCAGAAATTCGAAACGGGTCATGTCAATCAAAAGCGTCATATGAGATGGGGTAAAACAAATTGGCGATTTTCAACCAATAAGTCACCGTATCTCAGAAGCCGCGCAATGAATATTAATTTCTTCAAAATTTTTAAAGTCAATATTATTAGCCTATTCGGCGTCACATGGTACCGTGTGGGCTTTCTAACGACCGTAAAATGTGACCTTGAATAACCTTCAGGTGCAATTTTGTGTTAAAATGTATTTCTGTTCCTGTTTGACTAATTTTTTGCCTCACGTTTGAAGGCAACTGTGAGAAAACAAATAAAGATAGCCTACTTTCAGACGGTCAGAAACAAAAAATGTTCGCCATAAAGTCTAGGTTTTGCAAATATAAGATTTTCGCGGATATTTGCTCAGGTTATCACGCGAGAAAGAGTACACTGACAGGGTGGTGGTAAAAAGCCAATTTTCGATGCTTTCAATTACTACATCTTCCAAACTTCTAACAAAAAGCCCATCTCTCTAGAATAACTGACCGTACTGGTTGTCAATAATCTTCAAGGTCATTCAAGGTCAATGATTTTATATAATCTGAAAAGGCGTATGCCACTTCCTATTAGTGATTAAGAGTAACGCCGGCCCTATCTCTCACCGTTTCCTATATACGGCCACGTATAGCTTGAAACTTTGCACTAAAAATTGCGACCAAACCGCTGCAGATGGAGATATGGTTACTACTGACAGCCCATAGGAAGTCGTTGGCGCCATATTCGATGGTACCATCGCCGACCCCCTTACGACTTACCGTTTAGCCACAATGCTGCACGATTGGCATACCATAGTGCGTTATGACCTTTCAAGGTCATCCAAGGTCAATAATTTTCATGTCATTTAAAAGCTTATGTGCGATTTTATATTAGTGATCAATAGCAACCTAGGCTTCATCTCGCACCGTTTAGCCACAATACATCCGTTACGGACGACGACAGACGGACGGACAGGCGACAAGCATGTCATAAGCTTGACCGTTACTTAAGTACGGTTGGTTAAAAATTAAATCAATTGCAGAATCTTACACCAGAAGTATTCAGCCTGGACTTTATTTGTACCAATTTACTCTTTAATGCGAGTAGTTGGCGAGATTCTTTAGAAAGAATTGGACACATTGAACAACTGTTAGAGCGCTCGCATGTATCGGTTACTAAGAATTTCCTAAAATGCCGAACGTAAGTATAAAAATCAAACAAAACGCATAATTATTAAGAATAGCATTATGATAAATCAAAATGCATGCAGCTGACACCCTGTTTCCTAAGCGGCAGCTATGCTTCTTGTACAGGCCAAGCATAGGCTACAGGCGCAACTGTCTGGCACACGATGCCAGGTTTATGACAATCTCTTCTCTGCCAGCTACGTGTTACATGTGCTTTGTGCGTATGTCACGTAGTCAACAGAGCTCGTAAACTTCAATTAACTATGCAACAACAACTCTAATTACTGCACGACTGTAAAAATTACACCATAATAGCCTTAGTAGGCCCAAAGCTGCTGCTGCAGCTGCTATTGTTTCTGCAGCAGCTGTCCTGCATCTTGTGTCACTAGAGACTCGCGTGGGCTGTATACAGGGTTAGATATGCTTCTGTTTGACCGATCAGCTGTACTGAATTTTTAGCGACTTGCTGTCTGGTCAGAGAAAGCGTTTGTTTCCATATAGTACAGACTGACTCAATAGTTCGGTCGTCGACGCACTCGTCGACATGGTACGCCTTGAGTCTGCTAGACTTTATTTCAGTCACGCCGTATATATCCTCCTAGCTGATGGATATCTTCTCTCATAAAGATTACCCCTTCTGCCCGCAAGAGCTTCACATCCTCAGGTGTCAGTCGAGAGCTTTTTTCGTGTGGACTGAGTTTGAGAGCATTAAAATAAATGCGTTTGAATTCGCTCATCTAAACTTCGTTTCGCTGTTCTCTCGCGGTGGCGTTTGTACGAAGTCTGCATCCATCGATAGACCGCAGATGCCCTGAGTTTAATCTGCTGCTGCTGCTGCTGCTGCGCCTATCAACTACACGTAGGTCACAGTCAATCGTTGACGAGACTCTGTATAGAATAATCAGCCACTTTAAACCATAGAGGAACATGTTATGTGAAAATTTAATAACAGTAAACCAAATACAGAAGCTAAGCTGAATTTCGCCATTTCTGAAGCATTCTAACAAGCTTAAACAACATAACTGCTGCATGTTGTCAAAGTTAGCGATAAAAAAGATTTGGCTATGTCTCGTTAGCTGAGTCCAAGCGACGTTGCTCGTCAGTGCCGGAAAAATCACGTGCAATGAATGATCGCGCAGGATTGTAGGCCTACAATGCAAAAGTGCGGCTAGCGTGAGCTCTACAGAAAGTTGATTAAATAAATTAAACTGAGTAAGTTCATCCACCGGTATCTGGAGGATGCGTTAGTATTAAACGTTCGTCAGTATGTTTTCTTGCTATTTTACCACTTATTCTGCAACTGGTGCTACAGTGGAAACTTAGCCTCGCACGTAGTCTACAGACTTCAACTGGTGTGGAACAATCAATGGTTCGAAATTTATGTCTTGCACAGCATCTGACGACCGAGCCTGCTCGGGACTTGGGTCAAACCCATACATCGCGGTTCCAAATCAGGCGCCACATCGCATCATGCAGCGTGACTACCGGGTACACGGTGTAAGCTGGGCGGCAGGCAGCTTTCGTCACACAATTCGACGACGTGTCAGCTATACTGTGTCCCAAAAAAACATCCCCGACATTTTTGACAGTAACTTGAAAATCAATTACCAGATTTTGATAATTTTTGGCACAATTATTCCTGACACAACTTGCCATCAAACGACCACTCAGTTTCCCACCTCACCCAATGTATGCTTCTGCACTACCTAGGGAAAGCAGACCAAACGAAATATGTGGCAAAAATAAACAGAAAACCTGAAAAAAATATCCCTGACATTATTGATCGCAACTTGAATAAAGATCAGCAGATTTTAATAATATTCGGCAAAAATATTTCTGACACAACTGGCTATTTACCAAGTGTTTTAGTTTCCACCTCACCCAATGTCTGTTTCTGCACCACCTGAGGAAAGCAGACCAAGCATAAGCCTAATACGTGTTAAAGTAAATGAAAATAAACGTCATTAAATTCCATCTATCTTAATCTGTGGGCCGCAACAGCTTGTCCATTACAAGGTTTGACTGTCATGCAGCAGTGTGTCTACCAGAAAAAGTTTAGGAATGTTTGTGAAGTCAAGAAGCGACTGGTAGTGCCTGGATTGGTCTGGAGCAGAACATTATCGATACTGCTGTCAATAAATGGAGAAAAACGTCTGCTTGCATGTGTTCACATAGTAGGCCAACGCTTCAAGCAATTTTACTACAGGCAGTTGAAAAATAGACAACTTAATGAAGTGTCAGCCATAGTGTCAGAAATGTAAACAAAATTTGTTTTTACGCGTTATGTTAATTAAGCAATCATATCGCATTGAATAAAAAATGTGATATTTTGCTGGTTGCGTTTTCCCCAGGTAGTGCGCTAACAAACGTTGGGTGAGGTGGGAAACTAAATGGTCATTTGATGGCAAGTTTTCTCAGGAATATTTGTGCCAAAAATTATCGAAATCTGATAATTTGTTTTCAAGTTACAGTCAAAAATGTCGGGGATGTTTTTTGGGACACAGTGTATAGCAGAGACTGGCTGTACACAATGCCGTTACGTTCCGAGCCAATGCACACGTAGGCCTACACGCACCAAGTTACCAGGTCTATTGCTCTATACTGTACAATATATTCATGCTATCAAAAGCGTTTGCATGCGCTGCCACAATTTCAGCGCAGAGCGACGGCTACGAATGATAAACGCGTAAATCGACCAAACTACTCGTTTTCTGTTTATCCTCAACCATATCACAGTGGGCACGTAGACAGAACCTTCACGGTCTCACTTTCGTAATCTTACAAAAGCTACTTTCACTCCTAGGGGCACTATCCAATATTCTATAACTATAAGTTGCAAGCACCCAACGCAAGGCATGCAACGGAAGCAACGCAATAAATAGACACCGCTTCTGTTCTTGCGTTTTGTCCGTTACGTCGTTTGCGTCAGCTGCAGCGTTTGTTGCGTACTATATTGCGTTCGATGCGTGCGTTGCGTTAGGTCGAAAAGCGGCCTTTAAGGGAGCCGGAATTTTCTCATCACGGGTCTCATTGCCACAGCACGCCTCTCTTGTTTCTTCGCATACAGTAACATATCGCACGGCGCCTCAGCCCGAGTTGAGGACCGACTGCAGTAGGGTCGTGGCAGAGGACAGGGAGGCTAATGCACCCTTCAAACTCTAGTCTGTTAAAACATTTTTATCAAAAATGCAAAATTTAAGCAAATTTAAAAGCAAAATTAAAATTTTGAACACCCATATCTTCTCTGTCGGAAATTAGCCGCAGTCCGTCGGAAAATTCTTACATCCTGTCTTCCGTCAACCATTTTAACCCACGGCGCCGCTGCATAACGTCCAAAGCAACTTCAGACGATCTGGTAATGATGACGATAATGATGAATTTTTGATGACGACGAAGTCTAGATTTAGCGAGCAACAGGATTTAGAACTACTCAGTGCTCAGTATGTGGAGTGTGTGCGAAGGATACTCACGCGTCTATTGACGAAGGATTCAGCGGCGTCTCGTATGAACGCGAGCAGAGTCTGATCCTGTCCAGCCACATCACCATTGCCAGCAGCGGCAGCGAGTTCAACGTCGGGTAGTGAGATGGTCTCCCGTGTCAGCCCCGCCTGTAGACGCACGTACGACACCGGCGACGACCTGCCTTCCAGCGCCGACGACGACATCTTCACCTAGCTCCTGGAACACTCCACCTCGAAACCCGCCGGCAGATCAACCAGTCCTCACTTTCGTCAGGGCTGCCACTTCCCAGATTGCAAAGCACTTCCGGTCACGAGTCCAACTCACGTGATCAGCAGTGCTACTGCAAGTACCCGACCTACAGCTTCACCTTCGCTCGCAGTATCAGGTGCAGCTTTTGTACGATGGCTGCAGCGTCGAAATTTTGCTTCCAAAGCGTTTGCGGGAATCGGTGGACAGTTTGTCACCGCAGCGTTAAACTGTTACTAACGACGCTGTTGAACGGTGACGCGCACACACAGTCAAGCCCGTCTCACGACTGACATCCGGTAGCGAGCAGCAGCAAACTGTGCGAGTGTTGCACGCATGCAATAGATCGGCGACGCTAGGCCTCCGTGCCGAGCCGGCGCATGCATGCATGCAGTCTGAGCCCCCGTGAACGTTCGGTTGTCGTCGCACTCAGCCGAGACCCGGCAATAACAATCATCAACCCATGCGGCGACCGTCATTTTAATGATGTGGGCTTGGCGTCGTCTCGCCGGCCACGTGTTGACTCAACGTTGACAACAGCGAGTCTTCACACACCAGAAGGACACTCGAAGTGTCCAAACCTCCGCCAACTCTATGTCATTTTTCTCGTTCTGTTCGCCAAGTGTCAAGACTATCAAAAATTTAATCACCTCTAATGGGGGGCCAAATCCAACTTTTTCTATAAACATTTCAGGCAAATCCTCTGCAACTTTTTTTGTAATCCTGATGACAAACCAGCAAAAATAACAAAAACATAATTAACATATCGCGCAAAAGTTATTGTCCAATTCTGACGTGAATCAGAAAGCAAAGACCACGCGCCGCCACGATTATTGTAGGACAGCAAATTCGGTCAGCATCATTTTATCCACCCACTTATCAAGTGAGATATGATGAATAATACGGACACATAACTGAAGCATATAGAATTATAACTTTCCAGTTGTTAAAAGCTTCTGACATAACTCGGCAATCAGTCGGTTTCTGTTGTCCGCAGGCGTAGTGCCAGCGTCCACACCACAGAACATATATACAAGCATCAAAGATGCTGCAGCACTGTGCATTAAGCTCACGTGATTGACCACTCTGCCGCCGCCGCTGCGAAAATCGCGGCGAACCGAGAACAGTTTGTTACTTACTATCAGTTTGTTTCTACTATCAGTTAAAAAACCACAGAGCACCGTAACAGTTACATCTGCAGTATAAGTGATACGTATTATTTATTTTATTTTATTTATTTATTTATTTGTATCAGGCAACAAGGCCCATAAACATCATAAACACGAACAGAACAAGACAGATAAACACACAGATATGCAGATAGACAGACATTAAATCAGCACAAAAAGAAACATGGAAACAGTAAACAGAGTTACACTAATGCAAGCCTAGAGCATAAAACAGTTCATTTTTAATACACTTCAGTCTGGCACCAAATGACACTTTAGCATTATTCAATACAGTATCAAAGCTATAGTATAGTTTGATGTAGCGATAGTGTAATCTCTGTCAAAATTTCACAGTAGGCCTAACTATTCTTTTTGCCACAGCTTGCTCTTAAGTCTAAATAGTGTAATTTTTATGCTGCTTTCTGCATCTGCACTACGTACTAATAAAAATGCCAAAATGTGCGGCTAAACCGAGACTTAGCCGCTTAGCCAACGTGATTTAGCCGCGAAAATGCTAAGCCGGCGGTGAAATTTACGGCTAGCCGGCTTATACCCCAGTCCAGTCACACCGAGCTGCGACTTACGGCGACCACGGCGACTTCAAATCGGCGACGGTCGCAGCAAGTCGCAGCGTGGTCGCCGCTCAGTCGCCATCTTGCGGTCACACCAAAACACCAATCGCAACGGATCGCAGTGTTTTTTGCGCTGTACTCGAAATGCGAATCGTCCGACTGTACTAAGACTGTACAGCGAGTTTACTGCGACTGTACGGCGACTTAAGGTGACTGACTGCGACCGCGTTCGCAGTACGGTCGCTGGTTGTCGCAGTACGCTCGTTTCGTGGTTGCAGTACAGACCGCATAGTCGCAGTGCAGTCGCAGTACACTCGTGCGACCGTAGATCGAGTGCTGACCGAGTATACAGTAGCAGCATGACCATCAGGGACGATCGTACTGATCAATCACAGGACGATTTCATTGGCTCAGCACTGGGGGCGTTGAATTTGCAAAAAGTGGAATTTGCAAGGAAAGAGGGTGGAAGTTGCAAGAAAAAAATACAAGAAAAGGCCTCAAAATTTGCATCCGTGTGAATTTGCAAGTAATAAAATTTGCAAGAAAATCAACAATTGGAATTTGAAAGAACAGAATTTGCAAGTGCAAAGAATTTAATTAGCAAGGAACAGGGGGTGGAATTTGCAAGGAATAGACTTTGCAAAAAATGCGTATGTCTAGCGTAAACGGACTATGTTTGTCTATCACAGCAGTTTCGTAGATAGTGTAGCGACGGTATTAAGGTAAGGTGGGCAAAACTACAGTCATTTACGTCAAGTTTCTTCTTGATGTCGCGTGCGAAAAATTATCAAACTCGACCAATGTTTTACGAAGTTATTCAAAAAATAAAAATGGCACGTATTTTTTGAGACGCGGTGTACATCATGTTAAAGTGATTGAGATTTGCGTTTGAGATTAAATGTAATTGATGATTTAAACATTATAAATTAGCTAATAATGTTAACAGTTTAAAACTGTGTCACGTATATTTGTAAGACGATTTCCTTGCAAAATCCATTCTTTGTGCCGCTGGGTAAGCTGTACTTGCTCTTTTTTCTGACAGCTGCAGTCTCAGCGGCACTGGCACTGGTGATGGCACTCTGCTGCAGATAAGCGTTTTCCAGAGTGTCGACCACTGTGACGTCCTAAGTGGCGCTGCGCCCAAAGCGCCCTGAGTTCCATTGCAGCAATGTCAGGCCGTTAGGCCGCTTGCCGTCGTCACGGACCAGCCCGTGTAGTTCCTTCATGCTGGGAACGCCGGCTCGAGTCAAAACGCGCCAGATGACAGCAATGCTGTAGGCGTCTTACACGGTTGTCGTCCGTCGTCGTCTGTCGTCCTCTGTAACGGGTGTATTGTAGCTAAACGGTGCAAGATAGGGCCTAAGTTGCTATTGATCACTCGAATACTGGCTTTCAAATGACATTAAAATCAATGACGTTGGATGACTTTGAACGCATTTGGTGTGCCAATCGTGCGGTATTGTGGCTACACGGTAAGTCGCAATAACCATCACGACATGCGTAAAGCGCGACAGAAATTTTCGAGTCGCGTCGAGTGGGCGGATAAAATTTTAGTTCACTTTTTACTGTTGTTCATGAATAATTGCTGCAGGAACGTGTAACTGTAACACATTCTCTATTGCCAATCGCTAGAAGCGTACGCACAAACTGCGGTTACTCTTCCTGCGATAATAAATACTATTGACAGATCCGGTAGTCTAGACTATTGTATTGTAGTATACTTATACTCTTTTGAGTGTTGTACTAACAGTAGTTAAGGTGAGGCAAGGACAGGGGGGTTTACCCCTCGCTTTGGCTTAGGCTCCCTTCTACGATCTGCTGTTGACTTGTTTTTGTCGATTGATTGCTTTATGTCAATACTTATGATACTTGTGTGGCGTGTGCTGAAACAATTAGAGCCTCCTCTCGCTGTCAAGTACTGCTTTAAACAGTGTAGTTGTCTGTCCAATGCAATGCATAGCATTGGACAAAGTATAAAATTACCTTTGTGTCCGCGCGTCCGTGCGTGCGTCCGCGGCTACGTTTCAAAGTGTGAACTGTATCTTTTGAACTAGCAATCCGAAAAATGTAAGAGCCGATTTAGAAAAGCTTGAGCAAACAACTGCTAGTTTTAAAACAGTGTCACAGAACTGTTACTAGTTTGCCTGTTTTGCACTCACATTGTGTGACTGAATGATTGCCTTCAGTACCATCGCCGGCGAAAAATACATAACACGAAAATCATCGACTTTGAAGGGTCATTACGCACTTTGCTATGCCAATCGTGCGGTACTGTGCTATAAACGGTACGTCGTGGGGTGGATGATGTGATACCGCTGGATAGGGCGATAACGAGTGTAGGGTACATAGTGTTTACTTACTTACTGGCGGGAGGATAAAAACAAAAAAGGGGAATAATAGAAGTTCCGGTTACAAAATGAATGTGCTGACAAACATTTATCGTAAATTTATCGACAGCGACCCCAACGTCGTGAGTGTTTTATGGTGTTTGATATGGTATATTTGTGAATTGACATTAGGCCTACTATTTCGAAGTGTTATGATTGCTATCTT